>ULXJ01068537.1_pt1 | contig 66202 bp, 50 predicted proteins | sample 1960981 | NCBI WGS metagenome assembly ULXJ01 (sample SAMEA4835830, study PRJEB28245) | human gut metagenome | biome: gut microbiome; material: fecal sample | place: Denmark | collected 2008 | reverse complement strand
AAAATCTCTGGAATATCCGCCGAATTGCAGCAGATTAACGCAACAGGATTTGATAATTAGGGAGTTAGAAGAAAAACGCAGAAGTTGGGCAGACAGTTGAAAACCGTCTTAAAGCAGATTAAAGCAAAAGAACGGTTTCCTAATCATTACCCGATGAAAGTGCAGATTTAACAGTCCCTGTTTCATTTTGCGGCGTTCTGCGCAGCTTTGCTTATCAATAGGTAACTCGTTGATTTATAGTTTTGCAACCAAAAAGAAACGAGTATGGCAAGAAGCACATTCAAGGTGCTGTTCTACGTGAACGGCAGTAAGGAAAAGAACGGAATTGTCCCCATCATGGGACGAGTTACAATCAACGGAACGGTAGCACAGTTCAGCTGCAAACGGACTATCCCGAAAGAGCTTTGGGATGCCAAAGGGAACAAGGCAAAGGGCAAGAGTATGGAAGCGAGGGAAACCAATCTTGTGCTTGACAACATCAAGGCTCAAATCATCAAGCATTACCAGCGTATATCCGACCGTGAAGCGTATGTAACGGCAGAAATGGTACGCAATGCCTATCAGGGATTGGGCGGTGAGTATGAAACGTTGCTCGGTGCTTTCGATAAGGAAAATGAAGTGTTCAAGAAGCGTGTCGGAAAAGACAGGGTCAGGGCTACCTATATGGCAAGGGTACGGGCAAGAAACCATGTGGCGGCATTCATCAGGTCACATTACAAGCGGAACGACATCTCCATGCCTGAACTTACGCCCGACTTCATCAAGGAGTTCGCCGTGTTCCTTTCCAACGAAGCCGGACTGCACAACGGTTCGATATGGGAAAACTGCATGTGGCTGAAAGGTGTGGTGATGCGAGCGCATTTCAACGGACATATACCGAGAAATCCGTTTGCCCAGTTCCATATAAGCCCGAACACGAAAGAGCGTGAATATCTGACGGAGAATGAGCTGAAAACATTAATGGAATTTCAGTTCAAAGACCCTAAGAACTCCTATCTCCGTGATATTTTTGTTTTCGCCAGTTTTACCGCCCTGTCATTCGTGGATATAAAGGAATTAAACAATGACCAGATTGTGGAAGTGAACGGTGAGAAATGGATTATTTCCAAACGACACAAGACGGGTGTACCGTTTCAGGTAAAGCTGCTGGATATTCCCTTGCAGATAATCGAGCGTTACAAGGCTTTTCAGGAAAACAATCTTGTATTTCCCAATCTCAACTATTGGTCAATATGCAAGCGTATGGGAAAGATGATAAAGGAATGCGGCATCACCAAGAAAATCAGCTTTCACTGCTCAAGGCATGGGTTTGCGACCCTGGCTCTCAGCAAAGGGATGCCAATCGAGAGCGTCAGCCGTATTTTGGGGCATACGAACATTGAGACCACGCAAATCTATGCGAAGATAACCGTGCAGAAATTGGATAATGACCTCACGATGCTGAGCGACAAACTGAGCAAATCATTCGGAAACGTGAAAATGGCAGGGATATGAAACGGGAAATAATCACAACGGACAGCTATGGTAGAATTACCATACCATCCGATACAGGTAATATATGGATGAATGAAATGGAGCTGGTGGAACTGTTCGGGGTAATCGCCCCGACGCTCCGTGCCGCCATCCGTGCCGTGTACAAGTGTGGAGTTTTGAATCCTCTTGAAGCAGAAAAACGTATCAGGCTGCCCAACGGCTATTATGCGGACATGTATGCCCTGCCGATGGTGGTGGCACTCGCTTTCCGTATTGACACGTCAAGTACCGCAATGATTCGCAATGTCCTGCTGGAAAGATTGTGCCGGCGAAAAAAGGAACAAGTCCTGCTGGTATCAATGAATAACAGGATGCCGTATGAATGTTAGCATGAACTTTTAATGTTCAGCCATTTGATGATTAACGGTTTAATCTGACGTAGTGACGACATGAAGTCATTGAATCTGTAAATCAGTACGTCAGTCAATCTGTAATTATCTGCAACAACCAGTCCCCGAAGACGTGCATATTCCACGACTTCGGGCTTTTTTATCTCCTTTTACCTGAAAGAGCAACCCGTTTATACTGCATTTTCTTTTGGCATGACCTATTTTGCGCCGTTCCGCATAGATTTGCGTATCAAGATTTTACCGACACTTCCGTAGCTTTGCAACCATGTTTAACCCGTTGCCGACAGAATGTAGGCAGCACTAAAACCTGTATCAAGAACATGAAGAAAAAAAGGAATCATTTGCGTAGGTACAATTCTCTACAAGATTGTGAATCGGGATTGTCATTATTCGCCGATAAGAGGAATAGGACGTTACTACACGGTAAACAAAATACAGCTGGAAAAATTCTGATATTTTGATGAGATGATGAAAGTATATATAAACATAAAGAGAAACAGTAACTTACGTCTTCATCAACCTTTCAACAAGAGAATCGGGCAGATGAAAAGAGAAAGAACACACCGCACTCTACATCACTTTTCTTTTGGCGAGCGGTTTGATGAAACGATGATGAATGTATATCATTTTGGTTATCAGTATATTATCCTATCAACTCATCAATTCATCGGATTTTCATCCGCCAACAAGTCTGCGGGACAAACGGATGGAAGGAAATGCCACTATCCGCAAGCTGGTCGGTCGGACATCCGACCTGCCTGTTGTCCGACCAGCCGACAAGGGAAGGTGTATCATATCAATGAAAAGAAAAGGTCTGCCTATCCGCTGGTACTCTCACAGGCTTTTGAGAACAGAAAAGCCATAGCTTATTAGGGCATTTTCTTTACGCAGTGCAGGCACCGCTAAAAATGCCCCAATGAGCCAACGGGGTTACACCCCTCTGGACACCCCCGTTTGCCATGCGGCATGACCGCAGCAGACGGAAACCAACAAACCAAATTGTCAAACCTGAAAACAAAAAACAAGCATGGGATATATAAGCATTCAAATCAACAAAGCGAAAGGCTCGGCTGACACGGGCGCATCCGACCACATAGAACGTAAGACCATACCCAAGAACGCAGACCCTACACGTACACATCTCAACCGTGAACTGGTGGAGTTCCCTGATGGAGTGTCCGACCGTACCGAAGCGATAAGCCACCGTATCCGTACGGCAGGCATCAAACGTAAGATAACCCCCGACCAAGTGCGGGCAATTAGAATCGTGCTTTCGGGTACGCACGAGGATATGATGAAAATACAGGACGAGGGCAGACTTGACGAATGGTGTGATGACAACCTGCAATGGCTGCACGATACCTTCGGCAAGGAAAATACAGTTTCGGCAGTCCTGCACATGGATGAGCACACACCGCACATTCATGCCACGGTCGTACCGATAGTAACAGGAGAGCGCAGGAAAGCCAAGAAAAAGCAGACGGAAGGTAAACGCTCCTACCGCAAGAAAGCCAATACCGTGCGTCTGTGTGCCGATGATGTGCTGACACGTGAGAAGCTGGTAACATATCACGACAGTTATGCAAAAGCAATGGAGAAATATGGCTTGCAACGTGGTGTGCGTGGCTCGGAAGCACGCCATACGACAACCGCCCAATACTACCGTGATTTGAAACGGAAGACGGGTGAACTTGAAGCCAACATGCGGCAGTTACAGACCGAGCAACAACAGGCAGAGCAACAGCTTGACGAGGTAAGGCAGGAAGTCAAGTCGGAGAAACTGGAAGTAGCCAAGACAGAAGCGAAAGCCGCATTCGTGGCAAAGGTCGGTTCTCTTTTCGGTGGTGGTAAACTGAAAGAGTTTGAACATAGAAATGAAGATTTGCAAAAACGCATACAGGAACTTGAAGAAGAAGCCATACAACGAGAGGAACAACATAGCAAGCAGATACAGGAAATGAAGAATGCTTACGAACGACAATACCGCAAATTGTCGGAATTTACGGATTTTGTCAAACGCTACTTCCCTTATGTGGAAAAGCTGATGCCTACTATCAAGTTTTTGCGTGATACTCTGAATTTTGGCGATGAGCTAATCAAAAAGCTGTGCATGTTCAAGGATGTCACCATTAAAGGCGAACTCTATTCTACAGAGTTCCGACAGCACTTTAAGACTGATGGCTCAGTTTGTTCACTTATAGAAACCTCAGATGGAAAATTTGACCTCAAAATAGATGGCGTTTCACATGTAAGTTGGTTCAGACGCAAGAAATACGAGTTTATGAAAGCATTGGGATTACCGAAACAGGAACAACAGAGTAAAAAACTATAATTCAGGAAAAGCCTTAATAATCATATTTATTAGGCAGATTATTATGACTTTATATTACTTTTGTATCTGAAAGATTGATTTTACTTAGAGATATTTATATTTTGTCTACTTTAAACATAAAAGAAATAACATGAACTATCTTATTGGGAAACAAAAAATATATGAAAGTGCTTTCTATCCTTACGGTGATGGTATAATTACTCTTCCTCATCGTATACGAGCATATATAGATTCAAGTTCTGATGAGTTCAGTCACTTGACTATAGAAAATAAATTATGTGATTTAGGTTTTGCTGTAACAAGAGGTATAAATTTATATACAGAAATTAAGAAGGATATAAGTGAACATGCAAAAGACGTTCAATATCGAAGTTATGAAGATAATATAAAGAGCTCGTTGTTTTCTTATATAGATTATTTGAGAGAAACGGAAACTCTTTTAACGGAAACCCTTTTAGAGCAGAAAGATATTGATTTAATGCAGCTTGTAGATTTATTGGTTGAAGAAATTTTACTTCGTTATAACGAATATCCGGATGTAAATTCTAACGAATATACTATAATCTTTAGAAGTATTCCATTAGATTATACCGCAATAATAAATCGTTTTAATATAAAGTCCTCAGAAGAAAAACAATCATGTCATAATTATTTATTGACAGCCCAAGAATCAATAAGCAAGGCTGTTATGAACAAGGACTATGTTCTATATCTAAATCGTTGGAAAGAATTATTGCCCAAGTTATCTGGGTATGACCTTTATTTTGCGGATGATTTGGTGTTTCCTGGTGATGAAGAATACGTGTATGCGTATAATGAAAAACAAAAAGATAACCCCACTAGACAGTTGGTTTTATGTGTTCCTCCTGAGCCATGGAGTGGAAATATCCTTAATTCCAAACTTGTAATCCTTTCTTTGAATCCTGGATATGTAGAGCACCTGAATAAGAATCTTGCAAATATGTTCAAACCTCAGATGGCTGAAGAAATCATGGAGGACAAAAGAAAGGTTTTGTCAATGGAAGGAACTAAATTTGACTATTACGAGCCAACAAGAATATTGGGTGACTATTATTGGAGAAAGAAAATACTTCCTTTAGGAACAGCCGTATATGGAGAACAGGAAAAGGAAAATATTTTTAATCATGTTTCCTTATGTCAGTATTTTGCTTACACTTCGCTGGTATCTCCAGCTATTAAGAATTTATTTCCATCTCAGAAATTTACAAAAATGGTGTTGCTCTATTTGGCTACCTCTGCAAAAGAAGTAAAGTTTCTTGTGATGAGGCACGAAGCCCAATGGAAAACATTAATGGGAGAAGGTCTATGGAATTATTTATATGATAACAATAGACTGCTGGTTAGTAAAAATTATGCTAATCAATCCCTTACGGAGAAGAACATCGGCATTGAAAATTATAGGATTATTGTTGAACACTTAAGGAATAATTAAATGAATCACTTAAAAAGATTACAAAATGCTCTTGAACGGTTTGCTCCAGCTAATACTGTTAGTGGACTGACAAAGCAATTTGAGGACATTGCCCAAATTGTATTTAATGGACGTTATGTCGTAAATGGAGAATACGAGATATATCCAATTGATATTGAGTTCTATTTTCATGATGAAGAGAATAAAAGTATAATTGAACCTCAAATGTACCATGTAGGAGATGTTCCCTATTTCCCGGTAGGAGCGATTTGTCCCAATAGGTCTGGTGTTGACATGACTTTTGAGCGTGAAGGAAAATATCGTGCATCATTTCTTATTCGAGGGTATACTTATAAATCCTTGGTTAATAATGATGAAAAGACTTTTACAAATAAGGCTTCTCAAAAATTGAAAGAAGGAGAAATAGATAAATTCAAGCCACAATATTTATGGGAAGATTTGTTTGGTAATGCCTCAATTTTCGAGAAAGGGTTGTCTATTGTCTGGATGGATAATGAAGATTTTAATAAAGTTCGTATTATGTCTTCCGCCAGAATAAATGTAAAAAAAATAAAAGGGGAAGCAACTGACCGTATGTGGCGTTTTACTAATCTTGACGCAGATCAGCAATGAAAATCTTAAAATCAACTATGGACTATGTGTTTTTTTCGGAGAATCTGAAAAGATATTATCCGAAAGTGTACAATGAATTGACTGAAATATTGTCAAAGCATGATGTGCATTACGGCGTATTGAAAGGAACAGCCGATTATTGGTGTAGAGATTATATGCCAGTACAAGTAGATGGTAATTCTTTTGTTCAGTTTAAATATCATCCTGACTATCTGGAAGGACTTCGCGATTATGAAACATCAACAGAAACTTCCATTAAGCTGGCTAAAACGATATTACCAAGTTCTTCAATATGTGTTTCTCCCATTGTAGCAGACGGTGGTAACTTTACCTTTGGAAGCATAAAAAAAGGTAGAGGATACACCGCTGTTGTTATAATGACGGAGAAAATATTTATTGAGAACCCTGATATGGATAGAAAATATCTTGTTTCTCTAATGGAAAAGTTATTTCCAAATCATAAGTTCTTATTTTTGCCTTGGGATAGAAGTGACGTTTGTGGTCATACAGATGGAATTTTACATGCTGTTGGCAGTAATAAAGTACTGGTGAATCTGAAAGTTTACCCTGATGATATTGCCGCTAAGATGAGAAGTCAATTAGAATCATACTTTAAAGTCATCGATTTAGAGCTAAGTGATTATCATAATATGAGTTGGGCTTATATAAATATGATTCATACTCAAAATGTAATAATTGTCCCAGGTGTAGGACGTTCTACAGATGAAGAAGCTTTGAAACATATAAAAAAACTGTTTCCAGAGTATGATGGTAGAATTTATCAGGTGCAGATGTAATCTATAGTTAAAAGAGGGGGAGGAGCTTTAAATTGCCTTTCATGGTCTTTTACTATATAAGCAAACTGAAATAATGCGCTAAAATAAGTTTCTCATATCTCTATTTTTTTCTAAATTTGCAAAAGGAAAAGAGTTACTTGAAAAGTAATATAACGCAGACCACAGCAATTGGGACGGTTGCCAAATCGTTACCCCCAAACAAGGTAATTCTTCTAACTCATTTAATTTCAAATAGCTATATTCCTTATACAGATTTACGAAAAATAACTTGTTTTTATGCGGTTGCACTAAAAAACAAACTTCTATTACTGATAATTTTGTCCTATAGCGACAATATCTACGGCATGCAACGCCTTTGCGGCAAGCGAATGGACGAAAAGAAACGCCCGCAAGCGGTATTGATGCGGAACTGGTGTACAGCAAGCATATCTACCGACACGAGACAGAGTCCTGATTATCAACAAAAAGAGTTTCTACCCCACTCTCACAAAATGAGAAACCTTTTCTCATAACGAGAGAAGTGCTTTCTCTTAACGAGAGAAGTGTTCTCTCTTAACGAGAGAAGTGTTCTCTCTTAACGAGGGAAGTGTTCTCTCTTAACGAGGGAAGTGTTCTTTCTTAACGAGGGAAAGGGTTTACCTTAAAAGGGGAAGGCAGGTAGGAAACATACCAGGTTGTCCTGATTTCAGGACATACGATGACAACTTCCTCCACCTACTCGAATTCCAGTACCATATTTTCCAGGCTTCCACATTAAAAAACGAGTTTTTTTTCGTATGTTTGCCCATGCATCATCTATTAATGAAAAGAACAAAACGATAGACATGAAATTTATCTCCTGGAATGTGAACGGGCTACGCGCCTGTAAAGACAAGGGCTTCATCGAAGCTTTCCGACGGCTCGACGCCGACTTTTTCTGCCTGCAAGAGACCAAGATGCAGGAAGGCCAGCTGGACCTGCCCTTCGAAGGCTATACCTCCTACTGGAACTATGCCGAGAAGAAAGGCTATTCGGGCACAGCCATCTATACGCGCCACCAGCCGCTGAGCGTCAGCTACGGCATCGACATCGAACATCACGACAAGGAGGGACGCGTCATCACGCTGGAGATGCCGGACTTCTACCTCGTCACTGTCTATACGCCCAACTCGCAGGACGAGCTGCGCCGTCTGGACTACCGCATGACGTGGGAAGACGACTTCCGTGCCTATCTGCTGGCGCTCGATGCGAAGAAACCCGTCATCGTGTGCGGCGACCTGAACGTGGCCCATCAGGAAATCGACCTGAAGAACCCCAAGACCAACCGTCGCAACGCAGGCTTTACCGACGAAGAGCGCGCCAAGTTCACTACCCTGCTCGAGAGCGGCTTTACCGATACCTTCCGCTACTTCTACCCCGACCAGCGCGACATTTATTCGTGGTGGTCCTACCGCTTCCGTGCGCGTGAGAAGAATGCCGGCTGGCGCATCGACTATTTCCTCGTATCCAACCGCCTGCGCGAAAAGCTCACCGACGCTAAGATACATACCGATATCTACGGCTCAGACCATTGCCCGGTGGAAGTGGACATCAATCTTTAATTGATACATTCGATTCTGCATGGCAGGCAAACTCCTTTTTCTGCCCGTTTTGTACAATATTAATAGATAATTCGTACAAAAAAGTAAGCAGAGTCCGTTTTCTTTTGCTACATTTGCATCGTGTACGCAAACGGAGGGCATGTAGCCCTGTTCCGGATGCGGCGGAAGAGGAGAGCCATGAAGACAAACCAGCCGGGTGGAAGCCAGGCCATACCTGAGGAAAAGGCGTCTGTCAGAACTTTCCGCTGACGACAGACTGAAAAAACTTAAGTTTAATCTAATATTTAAACGTTATGAATCCTTATTTGAATTTTTCTTTGGAAGGTAAGGTAGCCCTCGTAACAGGTGCTTCCTACGGTATTGGTTTTGCAATCGCTTCCGCCTTTGCAGAACAGGGTGCAAAAATCTGCTTCAACGACATCAATCAGGAGTTGGTAGACAGAGGTTTGGCTTCTTATAAAGAAAAAGGTATCCCCGTACACGGCTACGTATGCGACGTGACGGACGAACCTGCCGTACAGGCCATGGTTGCCCAGATTGAGAAAGAGGTAGGCCCCATCGACATTCTGGTGAACAATGCCGGTATCATCCGTCGTGTTCCGATGCACGAGATGGCAGCTTCTGAGTTCCGTAAGGTAATCGACATCGACCTGAACGCTCCGTTCATCGTATCCAAGGCCGTATTGCCCAGCATGATGCAGAGAAGACACGGTAAGATCATCAACATCTGCTCCATGATGTCCGAGCTGGGTCGTGAGACGGTATCGGCTTATGCTGCTGCCAAGGGTGGTCTGAAGATGCTGACCCGCAACATCTGCTCCGAATACGGCGAATACAACATCCAGTGCAACGGCATCGGCCCGGGCTACATCGCCACTCCGCAGACTGCTCCGTTGCGTGAAAAGCAACCCGACGGCAGCCGTCATCCGTTCGACCTGTTCATTTGCGCCAAGACTCCGGCCGGCCGTTGGCTCGACCCGCAGGAACTGACCGGTCCTGCCGTGTTCCTCGCTTCTGAGGCTTCCAATGCCGTAAACGGCCACATCCTCTACGTGGATGGCGGTATCCTGGCATACATTGGCAAACAACCTAAATAACCTGTTTTGGTTTAGGTATACCTTATACAATGGATAATTGGAGCGGAAGGATTGCCTTCCGGCTTCAATTATCCATTTTTCTTTTTTATCTGAAAACACATCTTTCTATTTACCTGTTTATGAAGAAAATGATTTTATCCTGCCTGGCTGCCAGTGTACTGATGGCCTGTGCGGACAACCGTCCGATGACGGTCGTTGTCAGCAATCCGCTTGATATGGAACGTTCGGGCGAGATGGTGGAGGTGTCCATGGACGAAATTGCCCGTCGCTTGCAGTTGGCCGACACGGCACAGATTGTGGTACTCGATGCCGAAGGGACGGAGGTCCCCTATCAGATTACCTATGACGACAAAGTGATCTCCCCTGCCACAGTGGCTGCCGGCGGCAAGGCTTCCTATATCATTCAGGAAGGCACGCCCCAGCCCGTTGAGGTGAAGACCTGCGGCCGTCAGTATCCCGAACGTCTGGACGACATGGCTTGGGAGAACGATCTTGTGGCCTTCCGTGCCTACGGTCCGGCCTTGCAGCAGACGGGTGAGCGCGGTTTCGGTTACGACCTGTTCCTGAAACGGGGAACATCGGAACCGGTTCTGGAGGATTTCTATGCCAAGGAATTGGATAAGGAAACCCGTGCGCGGGCAGCGGAACTGAGGAAAACCGATCCGAAGGCCGCCTCGGAGCTGTTGCAGTCCATTTCCTATCATATAGACCACGGATATGGCATGGACTGTTATGCCGTAGGTCCGACGTTGGGTGCGGGCGTGGCTGCGCTGGTGGCCGACGGCGAGATTGTCTATCCCTGGTGCTACAAGGATTTTGAGGTATTGGACAACGGTCCCTTGCGCTTTACGGTAAAGCTGGAGTTCAATCCGCTGACCGTGAAGGGCGACAGCAATGTGGTGGAGACGCGTGTCATTACGCTGGATGCCGGTTCGCACCTCAACAAGACACTTGTTGTCTATGCCGGTTTGCAGGAGGCTATGCCGGTTGTGACAGGCATCGTTCTGCACGATGACGGTGCGGTGGTGACCGATGCCGGAAACGGTTACATGACTTATGTGGACCCCACGACAGGCGAAGGTAATGGTAACATCTTTGTAGGTGCTGTGTTCCCCGCCAATGTCAAGGAAGCCAAGGTAGTGAAGTACACGGACGAGGAGAAGAAGCAGCACGGCAATGCCGAAGGACACGTGCTGGCTTTCAGCGACTACGAACCCGGTTCGGAGTACACCTATTACTGGGGCTTCGGTTGGGACAAGGCCGACATCAAGGATGCCGCCGCCTGGAATGCCTACGTATCTGCCTATGCGCAGAAGGTCCGCAATCCGCTGGAGGTGAGCGTTCAGTAATATGATTCCTTTTCAGGGAAAGAGTTGTTAAAACAATCCTTTTCCTTTATAGACCCATTCGGCTACATTTTTGGCCTCCAGCTTTTCTATCAGACGCTTGCGGTAGGTTTGGATGGTATTGACGCTGAGAAATAGCCGGTCAGATATTTCAGAAGTGCTGAGTCCTTTCGAGAGATAGGCCAGCACTTCTTTTTTATAGTCTAGGAACGTTGAGAAACAAGTCTTTATAAGTTCAGATGCCATGTTCGTGATAAATTGCGATATTATCTCCGAAAATCCATCAACTTGTGCAATTATTTTATTCGTTTTTTTTGAATATTAATAAAAAAACATTATTTTTGGCAGAATAAAGATTGAAACTTGCGAGCTCCTTTTTAATAGAGATGCTGATAACTTTTTACTAACTAAAAAAAATAGCCATGGAAGAGAAAGTGAAGAAACAAAAATTTTTGCAGTTACAGTTTGGTATGTTGTTGGTTGTATGCACCTTGTTGCCCGATTTGGGGTCTTTATTGGGTGTTCCTGATTTTGATATTCCGGTATTTTGCTGTCAGTTAGTTGGCATTGTGCTCGGTGGAATAGCTCTGTTTTCTTTTTATCAGGCAATGGGAAATTCCTTGTCAGTACCTTTTTTGGTTTTGGCGGGGGGCGGTTTGTTTGTCGCTTTATTGTCACTGATTCCTAATATGCCTGTTTGGTTGGATTACGTGGGCCTGGTAGCCTTGTTGATAGCACTCTTTATGAGCAAGAGCTGCCTCAATATACAATGGAAGAACTGGGGAAGCCAGGGTGCTTATCTGATCTTGATGGCTATTCTGCTGCATGTGTATGATGGTATCGGTGATACGACCTTGACGGCTGTTGCAGCTTTGGTTGGTTTGATTCTCTATTTCATCGGTTTGGCCAAGCTGAAGGAAAGTCTGGATGCCGATGGTGTCAAGGGTGTATCACGTTTGAAGATTGCTGTTATCCTGAGTCTTGTGGCCGTAGTGTTCGGTTGGATTCCATTGTTGGGAGGTATCATTGCCGGTATTTTGTTGATTATTGCTTTCGTTGTAGAATATTTGGGTTATAGTGCCATGAAGCGTTCGGCTACCTTGGGTGTCGAAGGTCAGAATGGTGCCGGAAAGTTATGTTTCAGTATGATTGTATTGTTGATCGCGGCCTTCATCGATTTATTCCCGCTGACAGGAATGATTGTCGGTTTGATATCATTGGTTGCCCTTTGGCTGGCATTCCAAGGCTGGAATATGGTGCTTTTAGGTATGGAAGGTGAAATGGAGAAGCAAGAATAATCAAAAGTTAGGATGGTTGAATGGCTAGTGTATTTCTGTCTGCAGAGAAGACGGAAATACACTGTCGTTTATTTAGATAAAAGTGATGGGTATGAAATACAGATTCTTTATTTTGACAGCTTTCTTATTTATAATAGGATGGCTTTATATGGGTTGTAGTGATACCGAAAACAATTCGGCGCCTGAAGAGCCTTCCATTGAAATGGAAGGTGAGGTGGATGTGCGTCCTGTGGTAGGATCAGACGGTGGTACATCCACCGTGACATTTACGGCTTCGGGTGATTGGACAGCCAGTGTCAGTGCCGTAACTCGCACGCTGGACTGGCTGAGTGTTTCTCCTACACAGGGAGGGGCGGGTACCGTGACGCTTCAGATTAGTGCGCAGCCCAATGAATCGTATGATGAAAGGAATGCGGCTGTTCTACTGACTTGTGGGAATGCGCAGCAGACCATTACTGTTACACAAAAGCAGAAGGATGCTTTGCTGGTCAATTCTCATAAGGTAGAAATGGATGCAGAGGGCGGAACTTTCGATATCGAATTGCAGGCTAATGTGAATGTAACTTATGAGATAGAAGAGGCAGCCAAGGATTGGTTGACGGCTTCGTCTTCTTCTTCGACACGTGGTCTTACGACTTTTACTTTGAACTTTCAAGTGGCAGAAAATCCGGATATGTCTGTTCGTCAGGCGGTCATTACCCTGCGTGGTAATGACCTGACAGAGCAGGTCACAGTCTATCAGGCAGGCAGTGAGCCAGCCATTCTGTTGTCGCAGAAAGAATATACAGTGCCTTCCGACGGTGAGACCATTCAGGTGGAGCTGAAGAGCAATACGTCGTATAAGGTAGTGATGCCCGATGTCCCTTGGATTACGGAGGCTTCTACCCGTGCCTTTTCAGCCTATACACATTATTTCACGGTAGCTGCGAACGAGAATTATGATGCGCGGGCAGCTGAGATATACTTTGTTGATGAAGAAAATGGTTTCCAGGAGAAGGTGACTGTGACTCAGGTTCAAAAGGATGCTTTGTTGGTTAGTTCCAACAGGGTTGAAATGGATGCCATAGGCGGTACCTTTAGCATCGAATTACAATCGAATGTCAATGTCAGTTATGAAATAGAAGAATCGGCCAGGAGTTGGCTGACGGCTTCATCATCTTCCACCACGCGTGGACTTACAGCTTCTACCTTGAGTTTTCAGGTGGCGGAGAATCCGAATAATTCAATCCGTCAGGCGATTATTACCCTGCGTGGTAATGACCTGACAGAGCAGGTCATAGTCTATCAGACAGGCAGTGAGCCAGCCATTTTGCTGTCGCAGAAAGAATATACAGTACCTTCCGACGGTGAAACCATTCAGGTGGAGCTGAAAAGCAATACGTCGTATAAGGTAGTGATGCCTGATGTTCCTTGGATTACGGAGGTTTCCACTCGTGCCTTTTCAGCCTATACACATTACTTCACGGTAGCAGTGAACGAGAGTTATGATGCGCGGACGGCTGAGATATACTTTGTTGATGAAGAAAATGGTTTGCAGGAGAAGGTGACTGTGACTCAGGTTCAGAAAGATGCGATTGTCATTGCAGAGGATGAATATACAATGGATGCGGAAGGCGGGAGGTTGGAGTTTACAGTGAATGCTAATGTGGATTTTAAGATAGATATAGATGCCGATTGGATACGACAGATAGTTGCAACACGTGGTTTGGTGGAACATGCATTGATTTTTGAAGTTGATGGGAATAATGCAGATGAGTCTCGTAAGGCAATAATTACATTGAAAGCTGATGGTTTTAGTCAAGTGATAACGGTTGTTCAAAGAGGAAAATTCCAAACGGATGGAAACATTGATGATATTCCTATTCAACCATGGTAAATGATTTAAATGAATGATCTATGAAAAGAATAATATATTTAATTATAGCTTTATTTTTTGCGGCATGTTATGAGGAAGACGTTTTTACGACTATAACAGGTCAGGGTGTTCACGTGATTGCTAGTATCCCTTCCACGCGTACTACTTTTACTGAAGATGATGATGCCATCCATGTGACTTGGAATCAGGGAGATGTAATAGGAATATGTACAGAAGATCAATATAATTTGGGCTTTTCAGCGGAAACATCAGGAGCGGAAACATATTTTGAAAATACTGCTGAACAGTTGCAGGCAGTGGAAGGTGATAGTGTTTATGCCTATTACCCTCAAGTAGATAGTCAATCGTTTGATAAGAAAGATATAGTTAGAATACAGGGTAATAGTATACAGGATTATTATGCGAGCTCTTATGATGTTCTTTATGCAAAAGAAAAAGTTAGTAACAATCAGGTATTATTACGATTTAAACATTTATATGCTTACTTGAAAATCAGTCTGCCCTCCAGTTTACTGAAACCGGGTAGCACAGGTTCGTGGATTCAAATTACTTCGTCAGAAAATATAGGAGTTGACTATGAAAATACGTTTAATCTAAAGAATGGTGAAGTGACTGGTGTTGTAGACAATGTCATGTATCACATACCCGATACTGTCACTACAAAGGAAATTACCTGTTACATAGCAATTCTTCCTCAAAGTGAGAATGCTGTGTTGAACATCAATTTATTAGATTACGCTTTGGATGTTTGTTTACTGACAAAGCAAGCACCCGCTGGGGGATTCCTGGCTGGAAATGTTTATACGCTTGATTTAGATAACGAAATAGAGACTGCCAAGACCAAAGAACGTGAGGCTTTGGTTGCATTGTATAATGCGGCAGGAGGAAAAGATTGGATTAATCAGGATAATTGGTGCAGTGATAAACCCGTAAGTGAATGGGCTGGAGTAGAAGTGAATGAAGTCGGAATGGTTGTGTCATTATATGCTAGTGGAAATTCTTATGTTGGTTTTATACCTAAAGAAATTGCTAATTTAAGGTATTTGAGGAACTTAGCTATAAGTGGAAAATTGGACGCTGAAGAATCTTTTAAGAATATTAATACCTTGAGTAGCCTTAGGTATCTTTCCATCAGCTATACTCCTTGGAACATGGATATATCAAAGATTGATTTCTCTGCATTAAAGAATTTGGAAAGTTTTAGTGCTATTAATAGCCAGTTATATGGGAAATTGCCTGAATCAATGAAACAGCTTACAAAGATTAGAGAAATATGTATTTCAGACAATAGAAATATGAAAGAAGATGGAAGTTATTATGGCATAGATGGCGAGATTGCTTCATTTTTCCCATACTGGCCATATCTGGAACGTTTTGAGGCATCATCATGTATGTTGACGGGCTCTCTTCCTGAAATTTCTGATGAACAAGGATTGTTTATAAAAACATTTTTTGTTGATGACAATGCTTTTACAGGAAGTATTCCGGAAAGTCATGTGAAAATTCTGGATAATATGGTAGAAATACAAAATGATCCAAATATGGGATGGAACAGATTCGGGTATAATATTTCAAATAACTTGCTCTCAGGTAAAATTCCTGAAGTGATATTGCACCATGAAATATTTCCCATATATCTGTATCAGATAATGCTGCAGAATTATGAACCTTATGTGTTTGATAAAACGGATATCCCTTGGTGGACTTGTAATTTGAAATCGACGGATGGGGTTGAGTACAACTTTGCTGAAATATTTAAGTCTAATAGATATACTATCTTATGGAATTTGGCAGAGGAAGGTATGGCTATGAATAATGATGGCATGGAGTGGCCAAAGAAGATGGAAACCCTAATGAAGTTATATGGTGATAAAGGACTTGATATTTATGTGAATCAAAGTTTTGTTATGACAGATTCTAGAATGCAGGAGATAATGTCGTATATGCCAAGTGCTAAACTTATTTGTGTAGATAATAAGGGGAACAATCCTTATAATAAAGTAAGTTCATATTTGTTTCCAAATAATTATTTTTCAGCTTGTGCTGATGGTAGTGCTTACGGACAATTTTATATCATAGATTCTTTTGCATACCTTATTTATTGTGGATATGGAGGTGGTCCTCATATGAAGTATCTACATGGATATCCTGAAACGAATGAAGATATATTTGATTTTGTTGCTAATTTGTTTGGAGATTAATCTAAAACTTGGATAGGAAACATTTTCTTTTCTTCATAGGGGAAATATGGGTTTACAGCACCTTGAACTCATACCCTTCCTCCTTCAGGAAGCTGAGGGCACGGGGAAGGGCGTATTGCAGATTGCCGTTGTCCCACGACTTGAGGGAGTCGTGGAAGGTGATGATGGAGCCGTTGCGGGCGTAGCGCATGACGTTGGCCAGCACCTGCGGACCGCGGAGCTTCTTGCTGTAGTCGCGGGTGACGAGGTCCCACATCACAATCTTGTATTTCCGTTTCAGGACCATGTATTGGGCCCAGCCCATGTGGCCGTGCGGCGGACGGAACAGGAGGGGGCGGAGGGCCTTGTCGGTCGTTTCGGGGTCGCAGATGGAGAGCATGAAGTCGTTGGCCTCTTCCGTATTCTCCAGATAGCTGTAGGAGGTGAAGTATTTGCGGCTGAAGCCGCGGATGTGGTTGAAGGTGTGGTTGCCGATGCGGTGGCCGCGCTCCACAACCATGCGGAACTCCTTGGGATGCTTGCGGATGTTGTCGCCCACCATGAAGAAGGTGGCTTTGACGCCGTGCTTGTCCAGCAGGTCGAGCACCCACGGGGTTACTACGGGGATGGGACCGTCGTCGAAAGTCAGATAAACGGCTTTCTCGTCGGGATTCATCCGCCACAGAGCACTGGGGTAGAGTTTGCGAAATAATTCGGGGGGTTGCTCGATGAACACGGTGGTAGTGGTTAACGGTAAGTGATTAGCGGTTAACGGTGAGTAGTGAATTGCTGGAATACTCACCACTCACCGCTAACCGCTTATTTCATTCTGTTTACATACATATCATACAGTTCTTCCAACTTGGCCCGGTAGGTCTTGGCCAGCGGAGACTTGTATTGCTCCATCTTCTTGACTTCCTCGTTGAGCAGGGCCCAGTGGTATTCGTACTCTTGGGTGGAAATCATGAAACGGCCTTCGTCGAGGCTCATGTACCAGGTCATGTATTCTACGGCCTTGTCGGCAAGGGCCTGGGCAATGCGGTCTCCTTTCTCGGTTTCGCCCAGCTTGTACCAGGCTTCGGCCATCTGGAGAGATCCGTTCTGCCAGTCATAGGGCACGTTCTCGGCCGGAATCATCTTCTCAGCATATTCCAGAGCGGCACGGGCCTTGTCGTTCTTGCCTTCGGCCAGCAGTTGCCCAATGAGCTGCGAGAAGATGCGGCGGTGCGAGTAGCACATGCGCATGGCGTTCTCATCAATGTAGATGCCGGGTTTGTCGATGCCACCGAACTTGAACTTGTTCATCAAGTTGTCGTACATCTTTTCGCTGTCTATCTTCACGCCGGTCTTGTTGGTGTCGAAGGGAGTGAAGCGGTAGGCCAGACCTTCCTGGATGAAATAGTTGTCCAGGCCGAGCTGGTTCTCGTTACCTACGCTGACGGCGATGTAGATGGGACGCTCCCAGTTGGCTTCGGCCAGCATTTCGAGCATCATCAGTTCGTTCTTGTAGAGCGCACGCTTGGGGTGGTAGTTGCCCTGGTTGTCCTTGGTGCGGAGCTTGATGGGCATGTAGTCGGGGATGGAGTCGCCCGGCAGCAGCATGCCGCTGCGGCGTACGGCTTCCTTGTCCACCTTGATGACCACGCTGTCCGTGGGGATAACCTGCAGGTCCTTGTTCTTGTTGCGTACCCAGTACTTCAGAATGTTCTTCAGTTCGTAGGGATTCTCGCCGAACTCCTTCTGCACGTTGATCTTGGCTTCGGGGTTGCCTGCGAGCGCTTCCTTCTCAGCCTGTGCATAGAGGGCGTCGATGCTCTTCTTGTACTCGGGCTGGACGGGGATGTATTCGTTGGTCCCTTCGACGTAGTCCATGCGGTCCCAGGTGATGGGGAGCGACGGTGAGTCGTAGGCCGGACGCTTCATCTGGTCGATGTACCAGTCGGTGTTGAGGTACGACAGGTTGCAGGTACGCGCGTCTGTGCGGCAGCCTTCGGTCTCCTGGCTGTACCACAGGGGGAAGGTGTCGTTGTCGCCGTTGGTATAGATGATGGGGTTTCCGCTCTCTTGGAGGGACATCAGGTAGTTCTCGCCGAAGTCGCGTGCCATGTAGCGGTCGCTGCGGTCGTGGTCGTCCCAAGTCTGGCTGGCCATCTGGATGGGTACCAGCAGGCAGACGACGGAGACGATGAGGGCAACGGCCAGCGAGGGTTTCAGTTCGGAAGCTTCTGCGCCTTCGCCCGATGTTTCGGCCTGGGCGGCAGCTTTGCCCCGCATCCACTTGCTCAGCAACTGTATCAGTCCGGCCACACCCATGCCGATCCAGATGGCGAAGGCGTAGAACGAACCGGCGTAGGCATAGTCGCGTTCACGCGGCTGGCTGGGCGTCTGGTTGAGGTAGAGCACGATGGCGATGCCCGTCATGAAGAACAGGAAGAAGACTATCCAGAACTGCTGGATGCCCTTCTGTCCGCGGTAGGCCTGCCACAGCAGACCGATGATGCCCAGCAACAGGGGCAGGCCGTAGAATACGTTGTGTCCCTTGTTCTCCTTGAGCTCGGTGGGGAGCAGGGTCTGGTCACCCACCAGCAGGTTGTCGATGAAGTCGATGCCCGTAATCCAGTTGCCGTGCTCTATCTCGCCGAAGCCTTGCAGGTCGTTCTGACGGCCCACGAAGTTCCACATGAAGTAGCGCCAGTACATCCAGTTGAGCTGGTAGGAGAAGAAGAACTTGATGTTCTCCCACTGGGTGGGCATCTTCACCATAATCATCTCGCCGCACTGGTCGTAGGGCACTTCGTAGCCTTTGACTTCCTGCCAGCTTTCGTATTGCTGCGTGTGCAGGCTGCTGTACATGCGGGGGAAGAGCATGTTCTGTGCATATTCGTATTCAATGCGTCCGGGTATTTCGATGTACGAGTCCTTCTCGTCGGGCGTAGCCTTCTCCTTGCGGATGAACTTGGTACCGTTGTACGAGATGCGCGGCTGGCAGTAGCCGTCCTTGACGTCGAGGGCCACCTTCGAGGTGTAAGCCGGGCCGTAGAACAGCGGACGCGTGCCATACTGCTCGCGGCCCAGGTATTCACCCAGCGTGAAGATGTCTTCGGGCGAGTTCTGGTCCATCGGCGTGTTGGCCGTGGAGCGGATGACGATGAGGGCGTACGACGAGTAGCCGATGACCATCATCATGGTGCACAGCAGGGCGGTGTTCAGCGTGCGGGCGCTGACGCGGTATTTCTCCTTCATGCGGGCCTGCATCTTCGGGCTGAGGTAGAGCCACAGCAGGGCGATGACCACGATACCGATGACCACGGCGCTGGCTCCATGTCCGTAGAACGGGATGCCCAGCATGGCGATGGTCAGGACGAACGAGAGGGCCATGCGCAACTTGTCCTTCTCGGTGTAGCTTTCGTACACACCCCAGATGAGGCAGGCGGCCAGCAGAATGATGTAGACGATGACGCCCGTGTTGAACGGCATGCCCAGCGTGTTGACGAACAGCAGTTCGAACCATCCGCCTACCTTCACGATGCCCGGCACGATGCCGTAGAGCACGACAGCTACCAGTACGGCAGAGCCGATGAGTGCCAGCAGCGAGCCTTTCGCGTTGGCGTGGGGTACCTTCTTATAGTAGTAAACCAGCACGATGGCGGGCAGGCAGAGCAGGTTCAGCAGGTGGACGCCGATGCTAAGTCCCGTCAGGTAGGCTATCAGGATGAGCCAGCGGTCGCTGTGAGGCTGGTCGGCCACGTCTTCCCACTTCAATATCAGCCAGAACACGATGGCGGTGAACAGCGACGAGAACGCGTATACCTCGCCCTCGACGGCCGAGAACCAGAACGTGTCGCTGAACGTATAGGCCAGCGCACCCACCAGTCCGCTACCCATGATGGTGACCATCTGTCCGCGGGTGATGTGGTTTTCGTCCTTGATGACCAGCTTGCGCACCAGGTGCGTGATGCTCCAGAAGAGGAACAGGATGCAGGCGCCGCTCATCAGTGCGCTCATATAGTTCACCATCCGTGCCACTTCCGAGGGGCCGGAGGCGAAGAGCGAGAAGAAGTTGGCCACGAGCATGAAGAACGGTGCTCCAGGCGGGTGTCCCACTTCCAGTTTATAACCGGTGGTGATGAATTCCGGGCAGTCCCAGAAACTGGCGGTCGGCTCGATGGTTAGGCAGTAGACCGTGGCCGCGATAAGGAAAGTAATCCAACCGACGAGGTTGTTTACGAACTTGTACTGTTTCATTCAGCGTGTAGATATAACGTTATAATCTGCGATGTTTCTATAAAAACGTCGCAAATATAAGCATTTCGTACTGAAAAGCATGCCGATGGGACTGATTATTAGGATAGCTTAAAGGATGTGCATGTAGAATGCGGCAATGTTTTACACCAAAACATTGCTTTCTTTGATGCAAAACATTGCTTTCTTTGGAGGAAAACATTGCTTCCTTTTCGGCATGAGGTGGGAGCTTTCGGGGTGCGGGCTACGAGGTATGCTTACCCAGGATGCGGTGAGGCAGGTTGCCATGGCCCAGCAGCTCGATGGGACAGTTGAAGTTTTGCTCCAGCCACTCGCCCGTGATGCCCGTGTCGGGGTGGTAGTGCAGCGTCTCGTTGACGCAGGCGATGGACTTCACCTGCTGGAGCACGGTGCCGATGTCGTGGCTCACGAGAATGATGGCGCAGTCGCGGTTGATTTCGGCCAGCAGCTGGTAGAGGCGTGCCTCGAAGCGGCGGTCCAGGTAGGTGGCAGGCTCGTCGAGGATGACGACCTCGGGGTCGGAGACGACAGCCCGTCCCAGCAGGGCGCGTTGCAGCTGTCCGCCGCTCAGGGCGCCGATAGCCTTCTGCTCCATTCCCTCCAGCCCCATGCGGGCGATGGCCTGGGCGGCCTTGGCGCGCTCGTCGGCAGTGAAGCGTGCGCTGAGGCCCTTGCGGCTGCTGAGGCCCGAGAGGATGACCTCCTGGACGGTGATGGGAAACTTGCGGTCGATGGCCGTATATTGGGGCAGGTAGCCGATGGTAAGCGACGCCTGTCCGTCGGCCGGGCGTTGCGGATGGAAGGTGATGGTGCCGCTCTGCGGCTTCAGCAGGCCGAGGATGCACTTGATGAGTGTGGTCTTACCACCTCCGTTGGGGCCGATGATTCCCAGAAAGTCGCGGTCGTAGACGGTGAGGTCTACGTCGCGCAGCACGGTGCGGCCGTCGTAGCCGGCGTTGAGGTTCTGTATTTCGATGAGAGGGGTCATAGGAATGGATCATTGATAATGGAGAATGGAAAAATTGATGCTTGGGGATGGTTGTCCATTATCAATTGTCCGTTGCCAATTCACGCGCTGTTTTCAGCATCTCCGCCTCCCAGTCGTAGGCCAGGGGATTGATGTCCACGACGCGGGTGCCTGTCTGCCGGGCGATGAGCTCGGCGTTGCGGCGGTCGAACTCGGGCTGCACGAAGATGACGTGGATGTCTTCCTGCTTGCAGGCGTTGATGAGTTCTTTCAGGTGTGCGGGCGAGGGTTCCTTGCCTTCCGCCTCGATGGAGAGCTGCAGCAGGCCGTAGTCGCGGGCGAAGTAGCTGAGGGCGGGATGATAAATCATGAAGGCATGGTCGGCTCCGGGCTGGGACAGCATCTGGCGGCAGAGGCTGTCGGTGCGGTCAATGACGGTACACAGGCTGTCGTAGCGGGCCAGGTAGTCGTCGCGATGGTGACTGTCAAGGGCGCTGAGGGCCTTCAGGATGTTGGCCGCGATGATGCGGGCGTTGGCGGGCGAGTTCCACACGTGGGGTTCGGGACCTTGGTGGATGTGGTATGGCTCATCCTCGTGCAGCTCTTCGGGCAGGCCGTCCTGAAGGATGAGGTCGATGCCCCGTGAGGTGTCGAACACCTGCAAGTGGGGAGCGTTGTCCGTCAGCTTGTCCATCCACGTCTGTTCGAAGCCGATGTAGCCGATGCGCAGATAGGCCGTACTCTTGGAGAGCGACATCAGTTGGGCGGGGGTGGGGTCATAGGTTTCGGGGCTGCTGCCTTTAGGCACCATGCTGACCACGTCGAAGCGGTCGCCGGCAATGGCTTCGGTGAAGTAGCGCAGCGGTTCGATGGTGACGGTGATGACGGGTTTCGTGTCGCCGTCGTCGGCCTTCTTCTTTTGTCCGGCAGGCTTGCAGGCGGCCAGCAGCAGAGCCAGCAGTCCTATGGCGTATATCTTCTTCATATCCTGTAAACTTTACTCCTATTCCTTTAAATAATGTAAAACATTGCAAAGATAAGAAGAATATGGCAATTTATGGCGAAGAATCCTTCTTTTCTTTCCGAACCGCCTACCGGCTGCTTGGGACGGTGGGTCAGGGTTTCGTGGCCCGCAGTATCTCGCGTTTGCCTCCCGGCGGGCCGGGCAGGCGTTCGGTGCGGAAGCCCGTCTGCTGCAACAGGCGCCGCACGGCTCCCTTGGCGCAGTAGGTGGTGAGGACGCCTCCTGACGAGAGGCAACGGTACAGGTTACGGAAGACCTCGGGCGTCCACAGGGCAGGCTGTTTTTCGGGTGCAAAGGCATCGAAGTAGACGAGGTCACAACGTAGGGATGGGTGTTCGTCGTCGGCCTGCCAGCAGCTCAGGTCGCGGCGTAGCTTCAACAGGTGGAAGGTGGGCGTCAGCTGCACTTCTTCTTCCCACGGCGCTTCGTGAAGGAGGCGCAGGCGCGGGTCGTCGCTGTAGTGCAGGGCCTCCACCTCGGGCCACGCCAGCGGATAGAGCTCGATGCCGGTGTAGTGGACGGGACGTTCGGTTCGTTCGGCTTCCTGCAGGGTGAGCAGGGCGTTGAGGCCGGTACCGAAGCCCGCTTCAAGTATCCGCGGTGCAGGGGCGGTCGAAGCTTTCAGCCCCATGTCGATGAAGATATGCTGCGACTCGGTACGGGCTCCCTTCACCGAATGATAATGTTCGTCCAGTTCGGGCACGTAGAGCGTGGCGCTGCCGTCCTGAGTCAGTTCGATGGTTCTGTGCATGGCTTTTTCTCAATGAGTCGTTAGAAACCTGCTGCCGAAATGGCTCCTTGGAGGGCCCACAACATCGCTATGTAGCGGAGCAGCTTGCCGGCAAACATGGAGAGGGTAGTCAGTACGATGTTGCTGCGCATAAATCCCAGTGCGATGGCAATGGCTTCGCCTACAAAAGGTAGGAAAGCGAAGAAGGCCATCAGGGCACCTTTGCCCTGGAGGAAGCGCATCATGCTGTCCACCTTCTCCCGCTTTACCTTGAAATATTTCTCTATCCACTCCGTCTTGCCCAGGCGGCCCATGTAGTAGCAGGTCAGTCCGCCTACGGTGTTGCCCACGGCTGCGGAGAGCACGCAGAGTGTCGGGCTCAGGCCCAGTTTGACCAGGGCGACGAGCACCAGTTCGGAACTGAAGGGCAGGATGCTGCCTGCCAGCAGGGCCGATAGGAACAGGCCCACGTACCCCCAGTCAATCAGCAGTTGGATGAGTGAATCTACAAAAGCGTCCATATCAGGTTGAAAATGAAGAGAGCCAGTGTGCCTGTCAGCGAGAAGATGAAGAATGCATTGGACAGACGGTTGTTGGTCAGGGCAAACAGATGGCCGGCCAGGATACTGGTGATGCACAGCAGTATCGGGCAGAAGCTGACGAACAGGAAAGGCTGCAGGAAAACATAGATGTAGAGACAAAGGCCGAAGAATGACAGGAAATACAGATAGGTACGCGTGCGTATCTTATCCTCGTAGCCGGCCACGATGCAATGGACAGCACTGACAGTAAAAAGTAGAAACAGAAACAGCAAGGAAACTCCGGGTATGGCTTCGAATCCGATGCCGATAGGCTGGAAAACCTGTATTTCACTGATGCGTTGGAAAAAATCTGTCAGATTCCCAGTCAGTGTGGCATATCCCAACAGTAGCCACCAGGGAAAGGCAAAACCTACAACGGAGGCAGCCAGGCTTCTGGCATTCAGCGCATAGAAGCTGGAAGCTCCAATCCAAAGCAGGGGAGCCAGCAGCATATATGGAGGAGCGATGATACCTGCGATACCTGCTAAGGCGAAGGAATGGAACAGTTGGCTGGAAGTTCGTTCTTCGCGATAACTGGCAAATAATAATTGTATCGCAATCAGATAACAGACCGTACACAATAATCCGGACAACGTTCCGTGAGCAAACGGACAGGCTCCTGTCAGCAGGAAATAGATGGCACTTTGTATGGATGCTCTGACGCGGATCAGGGCAAATGCATTGTTCAGGTTGATGAGGAAGAAGGCGATGGCTCCGTGTAAAACAAAACTAATCAGCAACACAAGCCAATGGGGAAATGTTTCTGTTGTCAGGTTGCAGAGCCATTGGGGGGCCGTCATGGGCACCTCTGTATGGGAGTATAGTGGAGCAGCCACTATCCAGCAGATAATGGTTATCAGTATGGCGGCAGGCAAGGTGAACCTGCCTGCCGTCACTTTACTTTGAAACCGTTGGTTCCTCATCGGTTTATTGGTTGTAGGTTGTTACAGGTCGAATCCGATGTCGCGGCGGAAGTATTTCTTCTCGAAGTCAATCAGGTCGGCCACACGGTAGCTCTTCTGCAGGGCTTCTTCCTTGCTGTTGCCGTACGAGCAGACGGCGATGACGCGTCCGCCGTTGGTTACTACCTGTCCGTCCTTCAGCGCCGTACTGGCGTGGAAGAGGATGCTGTCCGTGGCGGCTGCCTGTTCCAGGCCGGTCATCACCTTGCCCTTTTCGTAGGCTTCGGGGTATCCGCCGCTGACGAGCATCACGCAGGCGGCCGTACGTGGGTCGAGAACCAGTTCCTTGGTGTCGAGGTTGCCGTCGCGCACGCCTTCGAGCAGGTCCACCAGGTCGCTCTGGATGCGCAGCATTACGCTTTCTGTTTCGGGGTCGCCCATGCGGACGTTGTATTCGATGACCATCGGCTCGCCCTTCACGTTGATAAGGCCCAGGAAGATGAAGCCCTTGTAGAGGATGTTTTCTTCGATGAGGCCGTTGATGGTGGGTTCGATGATGCGTGTGCGTACTTTTTCCATGAAGGCATCGTCGGCAAAGGGAACGGGGGTTACGCTGCCCATGCCGCCGGTATTCAGGCCCTTGTCGCCTTCACCGATGCGTTTGTAGTCTTTGGCTACGGGCAACACCTTGTAGTGACGTCCGTCAGTCAGTACGAAGACGGAGCATTCGATGCCGCTGAGGAACTCTTCGATGACCACCGTGGCACTGGCATCGCCGAACATGCCGCCCAACATCTCTTTCAGTTCACGCTTGGCTTCGTCCAGCGTGGGCAGGATGAGCACACCCTTGCCGGCACAGAGACCGTCGGCCTTCAGCACGTAGGGAGCTTCGAGGCTTTCGAGGAAGGCAAGGCCTTCTTCCAGATTGGCGGCGGTGATGCTTTTGTAGCGGGCGGTGGGGATATGGTGGCGCTGCATGAAGCCTTTGGCAAACTCCTTGCTGCCTTCCAGTGTGGCTCCGGCCCGTGTGGGGCCTATCACGGCGATGTGGCGTGTCTCGGCGTCGTCGGCAAAGTAGTCATAGATGCCTTTCACCAGCGGGTCTTCAGGACCCACTACAATCATTTCCACTCCGTTCTTCAGGACGAAGTCCTTGATAGCGGGGAAGTCCGTAGCCTTGATGTCCACGTTCTCGCCCGCTCCGTTTGTACCTGCGTTGCCAGGGGCGATGTAGAGCTTCTCCACTTTGGGGCTTTGGGCTATCTTCCATGCCAGGGCATGTTCACGGCCGCCCGAGCCTAAGAGTAATATTTTCATGATGGGTATATATTGTTGTATAACGGTACAAAGTTACAAATATTTCCCCGTATGTTTTGCATGGTAATGTCTTTATTCTCTATCTTTGTACGTAATGCAGAAGGTCGCATGTATTGTTTTATTTAAATCTTGATGTTATGAAAAGAGTCTTGTTATCAGTTTTGACGTTGTTCTTGATATCTATCGTTGTGTATGGTCAGCAAGAGGTAACTACATTCCTAGGCATACCAGTCGATGGAAGTAAATCTAAAATGATACGGCAGTTGAGAAAAAAAGGTTTTAAAAGAGATTTTTATAATAGAGATATTCTAAAGGGCGAATTTAATGGGATAGAATCTATAGTACAGATTGTGACAACTAAGAAGAAAGTGAGGAGAATCGTTGTGTCTGATGCGAATGGGACATCTGATATTAGTACTATCAAGATAAGGTTTAATGAGCTTTGTCAGCAATTCCAGCAAAATGAAAGATATGTGCCTGTTATGTTAGAGCATAACTTTTACTTACCAGAAAAAGAAGATATAGCTTATGAAATGAATGTTAACAATAAGCGATATGAAGCGAGCTATTACCAATTGCCAAATTCTATAGATAGAAAAACTTATGAACGTGAATTAGAGTTTTTCCTTAATATAAATTATACAAAGGAACAACTTTCTGATACTTCGGAGGCTTTTCTGAAGAAGGTGAAGCAAACACTTATCTTGCATGCTTATGAGAAGTATTCACAGCGAACAGTTTGGTTTACTATAAGTAAAGATAACGGTGGGAAGTATTATATCACTATGTATTACGATAATAAATATAACGGAGCTAACGGCGAAGACTTGTAAGCGTTATTTTGATGTGTAGCTATCCTGACCGTGTAGCCTGTAAGGCGTAGAAAAGGGCCTTCCCATAAACATAAGTCCGTCGGGAGGCCCTTCTGTATCTTTATAAATAGTCCTCGAAATATCTTGTAATCTTCTCGTGCAGATGCACGCGGTCGCGGCCCAGCACGTTGTGTTTGTGGCCGGGATAGATGAAGAGGTCGGGATAAGTGCGTGCATCAACGCAAGCCTTTATGAACGACAGGGTGTGCTGGGGCACGCAGGTGTCGTCGTGGTCGTCGTGGATAATCATCAGGTGACCCTTGAGGTTGGGAGCCAGGTTCTTCAGGTTGCACTGCTTGTAGCCTTCGGGGTTGGTCTGCGGCGTGTCCATGTAGCGTTCGCCGTACATCACTTCGTAGTAGCTCCAGTCGATGACGGGTCCGCCTGCCACGCCCACCTTGAAGAGGTCGGGGTAGCGCAACATCAGGGCCGTGGTCATGTGGCCGCCGAAGCTCCAGCCGTGCACGCCGATGCGGTTGCCGTCCACGTAGGGCAGCGACTGAAGGAACTCGACGCCTTTCACCTGGTCTTTGCCTTCCTCGATGCCGAGGTGGCGGAAGGTGCAGTTTTCAAACTCCAGGCCGCGGTTCGAACTGCCTCGGTTGTCGAGAGTAAAGAGGATGTAGCCCTTGTTGGCCATGTAGAGGTCCCAGCCGCGGGCGGCATAGTTCCAGTTGTTGACAATCATCTGGGCATGCGGGCCGCCGTAGACGTAAACGATGGCGGGATATTTCTTCGTCGGGTCGAAGTCGGCGGGCTTGATAATGCGGTAGTAGAGGTCGGTCTTGCCGTCGGCAGCCTTGAGGGTACCTACTTCCACGCTGGGCATCTTGAAGCCTTCGAAGGGATTGGAGGCGGTGAGCAGGCGTACGGTCTCCTTGCCGTTGGCGGTGGAGGCGATGCCGATGGCGCGCGGCACGTCGGGGGCCGACCAGTTGTCCAGCAGGTACGTGCCCGAGGCGGAGAGTTGTGCGTTGTGCACGCCCAGGCCGTTGTCTATCGGAGTCAGCTTGCCGTTGGCGATGCTTACCTTATACAGATTGCTTTGCAGGGGCGACTCCTTGGTGGCGGCGATGATGACTTCCTTCTTCTTGGCGTTGAAGCCGAGGATGCTCTGCACGAGCCATTCGCCCGAAGTGAGCTGTATGCCTGCGGTTCCGGAGGGAGTCTTTCCCTTTCCGGCCTTCTCGATAGTCTTCCACAGTTTCTCTACCTCTCCTTTGGTGAGCTTCTGGGGCTGGATGGCGTGGAGTTGCTTCAGGTCGTACAGATAGAGGTGGTTGTAACCGTCGCATTGACTTTGGTAGATGAACTTGTTGCTATCCCACGGCAGGAACTGGATGGGGTTCTGCGGCTCCACATACTTGGGATGCGTCTCCTCGATGAGCACCTGCATCAGTTCGCCCGATGCGGCGTCGTATTGGCAGAGCTTGGAGTGGTTCTGGTCGCGGTTCAGCTCAATGAGGAAGAGCGACTTCTCGTCGGCTGCCCACGCGATGTTGGTGAAGTAGCGGTCGGTGGGGTCGCCTGTGTTCAGGTAGACGGTCTGGCCGTTGGCAGGGTTGTAGATGCCCACCTGTACCTTATGGCTCGTCATGCCGGCCATGGGGTAGCGGATGTTGTTCACCTCACCCACACGTGCGGTGATGTCTACCAGCGGATATTGGGTTACCATCGATTCGTCCATGCGGTAGAAGGCCAGCAGCGTGCCTTTCGGGCTCCAGAAGGTGCCTTTGGAGATGCCGAACTCGTTGCGGTGAACCGATTGTCCGCACACGATGCCTTCGGGTTCGTCGGTCACCTGCTTGTTGTCCACGTAGAGGTTGTTTTTCAGGGTGTAGGCCACGTGTCCGCCTGCCACGGTATAGTCCGTGTTGGCGGCCTGCTTGTCAAAAGTCAGGACATTGGTAGCCTTTCCTGCCTTCCAGTCGTAGGTGATGTATCGGCCGGGCAGGGCGATGAGGAGTTTCGTTTGGTCTTCCCACGGCAGCTGTACGTTGTAGAGGTGCGACAGCTTGCCCAGCTTTTCGGCTTCGAGTGCCTGGTTGATGCTTTCACGGGTCGTGAGCAATGTCTCCTTGCCGTTCTTGGGGTTGACGGCCACGAGGGAGTCGATGCCCGGCTTGATGCACTGGTCGCCCCACCACTGCAGGCCGTAGAGGCTCTCGGCGTAGCGGTAGGTTGCTCCGCCGGGGATGAGGTCTTCCAGCGTGGGGTATTTCAGTTCGTTCGTTGCAGTTTCTTGTGCCATAATGGATGTTCCTGATAAGGCGGGCACGGCAAGCAGCAGTGCGATGATGCCTTTACTGATGATCTTCATATTCTTGTGGGTTATGGGTATTATCTGTTTCATTACTTTCTTTTCGGAAGCCTTTCACCTCCACTCGTCCCAATGGGGCCGTTTTGCTCTGAATGGTAGCGCTGAGGCGGGCAAAGGCGGAAAACAGTTCGTCGAACTGCTGTTCGTAATTCTCCCTGTCGGATGAAATGTCTTCTTCAAGATACTCGATGCGTTTGCGCAACTCTTCCAACTCCTGTTTCGGAGCATGGGTCAGCAGATATTGTCTCATGCGGACGAAGGCGCGCATGATATTGATGTTGACCTGGATGGCGCGGGGACTGTTCAGCAATCCGGAAAGCATGGCTACGCCCTGTTCTGTAAAGGCAAAAGGAGCATAGCGCAATCCTCCTTTGTTTGAGGTGCCAATTTGGCACCTCAAGTTGATTGTCAATGAGTTAAACTCTTCATTGGAGAGCTGGAAGAGGAAATCTTCAGGAAAACGTATCATGTTTCTTCTGACAATTCGCTTGAGATATTTTGTTTCTACATCATACATCTCGGCCAAGTCAAAGTCCAGCATTACTTTCTGTCCCCTGATTTCGTATATCTTGTTTTCTATGACTGATAGTTCATCCATGGAAATTCTGTTGCCAGTTTATGAAATATCATTTTCCTTCTCTTTCTCTTTCTCTTCTTTTTCTTTCAGGGTACGACTCGCCTGAGCGTGGCTTGCGTTCGCTCTTAAAGTCTTTCTTGAAGTCCTTCTTGAAATCTCTCTTCTCCCGCGGGGTGAATTCTTTCCGTTCGCCACGAGGCTTGAACTCTTTCTTCTCGCCGTCGCCGAAGCTGCGTCGTTCGCGGGGCTTGAAATCCTTGCGGGGGGCGGCAGGGAGGCGTTCGCGCTGTTCCTTGTCCAGCTCCTCACCCTCGGCGCGGAAGTCCTTGTACTTGCCGTCGAAGATTTCGTACTTGCGGAACTGGCATTCCAGAGCACCATTGAAGAGCGGAATGCGTGCGCTGGCCTTCAGGCCTATCTGGTCGAAGCATTCGTCGCGGTAGGAGAGTATCCAGGCAGTGTTGCCCGTAAAGGCGTGTTTCAGGCGTTCGCCTATCATCTCGTAGAGGCCCAGCAGGTCGTCCGTTGAGATGCGTTCGCCGTAGGGCGGGTTGGTGATGATGATGGATTTCTCCTGCGGCTGCTCGAATTGCTGGAAGGGTTGCAACTTTAGGACGATATCTTTTGTGACTCCAGCCGCCTTGACGTTGCGGGTGGCTATCTCGTTGGCTTTCGGGTTGTTGTCGTAGCCGTATATCTTGTGGGCGAACTCACGCTCCTGGCTGTCGTCGTTGTAGATGGCGTCGAAGAGGTCGCGGTCGAAGTCGGGCCACTTCTCGAAGGCAAATTCCTGACGGAAGACGCCGGGTGCGATGTTGCGGGCGATGAGGGCTGCTTCTATGGGGATGGTACCCGAACCGCACATGGGGTCAATGAGGTCGCATTCTCCCCTCCATCCTGTCATCAGAATCATGCCAGCGGCCAGCACTTCGTTCAGCGGAGCCTCGACGGCTTCCTGGCGATAGCCGCGGCGGTGGAGTGACTCGCCACTCGAATCGAGCGACAGAGTACAGGTATTTTCGGCAATGTGGATGTTCAGTAACACGTCGGGCTTGTTGATGCGCACGTTGGGGCGTTTGCCCGTCTTCTCGCGGAAGTAATCCACGATGGCGTCCTTCACGCGATAGGATACGAACTTGCTATGGCGGAACTCTTCGCTAAACACGACGGCATCCACAGCAAACGATTTGTCCGTCGTCAGATAGTCTTCCCAGCGGATGGCTTTCACCTCGTTGTACACCTCGTCGGCATCGTGGGCGGTGAAGTGCTTCAGAGGCTTCAGGATGCGGACGGCGGTACGCAGGCAGAAGTTGGCTTTGTAAAGCATTGCTTTGTCGCCCGTAAAAGATACCATTCTTCGTCCTATCTCTATGTTATCGGCACCCAGTTCCGTCAGTTCCTGTGCCAGTACTTCTTCCAGACCTTGGAAGGTCTTGGCTATCATCTCAAAAGAAGGTTGTTCGTTCATTTCCATTTATTTCAGATTTCAGAATTCAGATTTCAGTGTTCCTTTCCCTCGTGTGCCTTCATTTCTTGGCCTTGGTCTGTACGATGCGTGCGCCGGCAGGAACGTTTTCGGTTACCCAGATGTTGCCGCCTACGGTAGCGCCGCGCCCCACGGTGATGCGCCCCAGGATGGTGGCGTTGGAGTAGACAATGACGTCGTCTTCCAGAATGGGATGGCGGGGAATTCCCTTGATGGGCTTGCCGTCGGCATCGAGGGGGAAGCTCTTGGCACCCAGCGTGACGCCCTGGTAAAGCTTGACGTTGTTGCCGATGATACAGGTCTCGCCGATAACCACACCCGTGCCGTGGTCGATGGTAAAGTGGTGGCCTATCTGTGCGCCCGGATGGATGTCGATACCTGTCTCGCTATGCGCCATTTCGGTGATGATGCGGGGGATGAGGGGCACGCCGAGGCACAGCAGCTGGTGGGCCATGCGGTAGTTGCTGATGGCGCGGATGGCCGGATAGCAGCAGATGACTTCGCCGAAGGAGTGGGCGGCGGGGTCGCCGTTGTACGCGGCTTCGACGTCGGTGGCCAGGATGCGGCGCATTTCAGGCAGGGTGGCGATGAAGCCCGCCGCCTTTTCGGCGGCCGACTGACGGAGCTGTTCGCTGCAGCATCCTTCTTCCTGTTCATCGTTGGCAAAACAGAGGCCTGCCAGAATCTGTTCGGCCAGCAAGTCGAACAACTGCTCTACATAGACACCGATGTGGTACTTCACCGTACGGCTGTTCACGTTCGATATGCCGAAGTAGCCGGGGAAGACAATGGCGCGTGTCAGTTCGACAATCTGTTGCAGCACTTTGCCCGACGGGAGCGGGTTACCGTCCGTGTGCTGGTGGAAAAGGCCTTTGTAGGACTCGCTTTCCGAAAGCTCGTCTACCGTCTGTGCCAAGATGTGGGTAAAATTGAGTGGACTCATCCGAATATCCTTATATATGGTTCAAAGTGGCAACAAAGGTAGCAAAAACTTGCCACATATCCTACATCTTGTTCATTTATAGCTCGCTTGGACGCAATCCGAAGGATTTGCAGGTCATTTCCTTTACCCGTATGCGCCACACTAGTACGTTGCGCACGGCCGGGTCACCCATGGTGCAGGGATAGTCGGTGTAGTGCTTCATCAGGAGGGTCAGGATGCGGCGTTTCTCGTCCAGGTCCTCCACGAACTCCACCTGCCCGCGGCAGATGACGCTGCGGCTCTTCATGCTGTACGAGCAGGCCACCTGCTGGTGCATCCACACCAGTTCGTGTCCGTCGCAGAAGGTGATGCACACATCGGGATGCCGGCGGACCATTTCAAGTTTGCCGCCTTCGGGGCCGGAGTGCAGGTAGATGATGCCTTCCTCGTATGCAAAGTTCATGGGAAGGACGTAGGGACGGCCTTCCTGGTCGGTGATGCCCACCATGCAGTAGGGGCAGCTGCGGATGATTTTTTCTATTTCTTGAGAATCTGTGATGCTGATAGTTTTCATGTGTCTGTTTTTACGGCAAAGTTACAGGTTTGCGGGTAAAAAACAAGGAGAATGTGTCGATATCATGGGAAAATAGTAAACAACATCCTTTTCCTGCTCTTCGGAAAGAGTGGAAAGCCTTATGTGAGCAGGCGGACAGGCGGTGTACGCTTTTATCTGTGTGTGGACTTTTATACCTTAATTAAATGCGCCTAGCGGGGTGGAAATCTTTTTTGAAAGCAAATCGCATTTTTTCGCCAAATTCCTTTGCTTGTGTCCGATTTGTCTATAGGTTTGCAGGCCTCACGAGAGAGAGATGGGTCATTGCGCGCAGACTTACTTTTTTTTCTGATAAAAAATCATTAAATTAAAAAAGTTACATGAAATTCAAAACCCTTTTCCCGCTATTCAGCTTGCTGGTGCTGTTCGCCTTTGGTGCGTGTAAGGACGACGAGGAAGCCAACAGCTCATACCTGGACCTTAGCAAGCAAGTACTGACGCTGACCGAAGGCGAAGTTACCACTTCTACCTTCTCCTTCAGTGTGAAGGCATCCGATGCCAACATTCCTTACCTGTGTCTTTATGTGGACAAGAACACGGTCGACCACGTTTCGAAGGGCGAACTGCCTGCCTATCTGATGGACGACCTCAAGAAGCAGGCCGAAGACAAAGGCACCCCCTTCGAGCAGTATGTCGCTTCCATCAGCCTGAAAGGCGACCAGAGCGTCAAGATAGAGAACCTGTTGCCGGGGCGCATCTACGAACTGGTGGCGTTTGCCGTGGACGGGACACGCATGGCTGAAGAGGCCGAATACCTGTTCTTCCAGACAGACATTGCCGAGTCGGTGGATTGCTCGTTTGACATCCAGGCGACGGCCACCTCGAATGCTGCGGAGTTCATCGTGAAGCCGTCCAATAAGGAAGTGGACTACTATTTCTGCACCTTCCCCAAGGCTACGTATCAGCAGGCGGCCGATATGGGATGGGACGATTTGCAGATTCTGAATGCCTACTTCAGTGAAGAAATGAACTATCGGGTATCCCAGCTGGCTCCCGACGGTCGTGTCACTCCCGAAGTGGTGGACCAGCTTCTGCAACAGCTTTTCCACCAGGGCGACCTGACTCTGACGGCCTCGGGCCTCCAGAGCAAGACGGAGTATGTATGGATGGCAGCAGCCTTCAAGACGGTGGAAGTGGACGGCGCCTTGACCTTCGTCATCGTGTCCGAACCTCAGAAGGACGTCTATACCACCAAGGAGGGCGACACCAGCATGATAGACATGAAGTTCGACACCCAGGTGACGGATGTAACCGCCACGTCGGCCAAGATCAAGGTTGTGCCCGAAAACTTGGAGCAGACCTACATCTGGTGCTACGACCCTTACGACGAGACGACCAAGAACATGACTCCGATGCAGATTGCCGAGCAGTTTGTCAGATCGCAGGGCCCGTTCGTAGGCTTTGTAGTGAAGAGCGGCATACAGGAAGCGCCTGCCGCCACACTGACTCCTGGCGTGAAGCACTATGTGCTGGCTTTTGCCTACAACGTGGGTACGGGCATCGTCAGCGAGCCGCAATGCTACGAGTTCAATGCCGCTCCGTCGGACGGCGACCCCTCGCAGATGACGTTCACTTACAGCATCAATTCGCTTTCGCCCTATCAGGTGGACTTCAACATCCTTCCTTCCGACGAGACTTTGCCCTATACCAGCCTTCTGATGCCCGACGAAGACTACAACGAGGCCAAAGCCAAGGCTTCCATCGAGGAAGAAGTGAAGCTGGCCTACCAAGAAAGCCTGCGCTTCGACCCCGAGAAGCCCATGAGTACCTTCCTGTATGAAAGCTACTATCGTCCGGGTTCCCGTTACGGCAACGTCTACAAGAATCTTGTGCCGGGCCGCTCGTATACGCTGAGCTACTTTGCGCTGGACAACGAGGGAAAGGTGGCACGCGTGCAGGCCGACAAGTCGTTCATCACTGCTCCCCAATTCTCGGATGCACAAATCAAGGGTGAGTGTTTGGGCTACTTCGACGGTGACAAGGAAGCCGGCAAGATTTTTGGTGATTCGGCAGCTACGGCAGGGCGTGCCATCGTCGTGATGCGCTTTGAGCCCTCAGAAAATACTCAGGACCCCAAGTACATCTTCGTGGACAAGATTTACGAACAGATGAGCGATATAGAACTGTACACTTCCTTTAACTGGACCAGCATTTCGGCCGAGCAACATTATTATGCGTATGTCTTGAGTGACTGGAATGCCAGCTATTCCTGCTTCATGTCCGTTAAGGACGACAAGGGCATTGACAGTAAGGTAGAACGTCTGTCCATCGGCCAGCTGATTCAGTCAAAAGCGGGAAGCATCGACGAGCTGAAGAAAATCATCGAAGGCGCCAATGCGGATACCAAGGCTTTGAAACTGCCCAACCGGAAGATTGATACTCCGGCTGAACGTGCAGGCGGCGAACAGGCACAGGTTCCGTACCGTCCGTCCGAAGTGCGTCAGACCGTTGTCGGCCAGCCGATGAAGTTCGGCCGCGAATTCTACCTGCCGGTGGCCCGTCCTGTGAAGAAATAACTCTATATCCCAATCCATTTTAAACAAGAAAACATGAAACTTAAACTGATATATCTGTTGTCGTTCTTCTGTCTGCTCATGGCCGGCTGTAGCGACGACGACCCTGCATTGACACTCTCGCAGACCGAATTCAAGGAGATCTCCAACGAAGGAGGCCTCTGCAAGATAGAGATTGCCACCAACAACGAATGGACCGCCACCAGTGACAACGACTGGTGCAAGGTGTCGAAGGAAGAAGGTGTGCTGAGCCACACGCTGGTAGTGGAAGTGGAAGGCAACCTGGGAGAGGCGCGTACGGGCCGGGTGACCGTCAGTTCGCTCGGTGCCGATTACGTCATCACCATCAGCCAGCAGGGCTTGGAAGAAGGAAAAGAACTGAAATACCGCATTCCCATCGTCTTCCACATCATCTATGCCGACGAGAACGACTCTACCCAAAACCTTCCGGCATCGTCGGTCTATGCGATGCTTGACGACGTGAACCGCATGTACCGCAATGCGGGCGGCGCCAATGCGGTAGACCTGAACATGGAGTTCGTCCTGGCCGAAACCGACCCGCAGGGCAACCTGCTGAAGGAGCCGGGTATCGACCGCGTGAAGTGGCTGACTGCCGAACTCGACCCTACGGACGTCATGGAAGACAACACGCGTAAGTACGTGCACTTCCTGTGGGAGCCCAACGACTATGTCAACGTGCTGTTATACCGCTTCACTTCGGGCAACATTCTGGGTATCTCCACCTTCCCCTACACCACGGCTTCCCATCCGATGGAGGGAACCGATGTATTGCCTGACATGAACATCACGCTGGCCAACCTCACCTACGTGCGCGGCGTGTCCATCAACAGCTCCTTCGTGGGCAATGTAGACGATGCCCTCACCCCTTATGCTCCCGAGAGCTACAAGGAGATCATTACCAAGCAGGTGGACGACGGCATCACGCTGGCCCACGAGCTGGGACACTACTTCGGCCTGCGCCACGCCTTTTCCGAGTCGAATGTAGGATGTATGGATACGGATTTCTGCGGAGATACGCCGAGCTATAACTATCAGGACTATACGACGTTTGTGCAGGGCATCTACCAACAGATGAGTGTGGAAGGCTATGCCGCCACGTTCGACTGGGAGAGCCTCTTCAAGCGTACGAACTGCCGCACCGGCGAAGAGTTCACCTCGCACAACATCATGGACTATGCCTACAGCTACCTGGACGAATTTACGGCCGACCAGCGTCTGCGCGTGCGCCACGTGCTGGACTACAGCCCCATGATTCCGGGTCCGAAGCAGACGCGTGCCTACCTGAGCACGAAAGCGGTGTCCGACGGTCCGATGGACCTGCCGTTCTCTGTGTCCAACTGTGGTCCGCGCGGCCTGATGCTGAAACACTGATCAGTCTGTTCGTATAAGGAACCATCTATAAAGCAGGCGTTTCCTGCGGTGGAACTCCAGTTCCCCGCACAGGAAACGCCTGTTTCTTATGGTAGGAAACGCCCGTTCCCCTTGAAGGAAACAGGCGTTCCCTTTAAATGGTAACGGTCGTTCCCTTCAATGGTAACGACCGTTTCCTTATAGGGGATACAGCTTCGCCCGCCTTGGCGCGGTGGCATCTCCTTATGCTTCGAGGGCAAAGTCCAGTTGCTTCTTTTCGAGGTTGGCACGAGCTACACGCACCGTGATGGGGTCGCCCAGGCTGTAGGTGCGGTTCTTGCGGCGGCCGCGCAGGCAGTAGTTCTTTTCGTCGAACTCGTAGTAATCGTCGTCCAGGTCGCGGATGGGTATCATGCCCTCGCACTTGTTCTCGTTCAGCTCCACATAGAGGCCCCATTCGGTGACGCCCGAGATGACGCCGTCGTACACCTGGCCGAGGCGTTCGGTCATAAATTCCACCTGCTTGTACTTCACACTGGCGCGTTCAGCATTGGCGGCCAGCTGCTCCATGGCGCTGGAGTGCTCGCACAGGGCTTCGTACTTCTTCTCGCTGACGCTGCGGCCGTGCTCGTCCAGATACTTGGTGAGCAGGCGGTGTACCATCATGTCGGGATAGCGGCGGATGGGCGAAGTGAAGTGGGTGTAGTAGTCGAAGGCCAATCCGTAGTGGCCAATGTTGTGCACGGAGTAGCGTGCCTTCTGCATGGCGCGGATGGAGACAGTTTCGATGAGGTTTTCCTCCTTCTTGCCCTGGATGTCGTCCAGCAGGTGGTTGATGGACTTCGATACGTCGGCCTTCGTGCCCGAGGTGCGGAGCTTGTAGCCGAAGCGGGCGATGAACTGGGCCAGGTTGTCCAGCTTCTCGGGGTCGGGCAGGTCGTGGATGCGGTAGGGGAACACCTTGGCCTTCTTGCCCTTGGGTACGCGGCCTATCTTCTCGGCCACGGTGCGGTTGGCCAGCAGCATGAATTCCTCGACCAGCTTGTTGGCGTCCTTCGACACCTTAAAGTAAACACTGATGGGTTTGCCCTTCTCGTCTATCTCGAACTTCACTTCGTAGCGGTCGAAGTTGATGGCTCCGGCGGCGAAGCGGCGTTCGCGCAGCTGCTTGGCCAGGCGGTCCAGCTGGAGCACTTCTTCCTTGTAGTCGCCTTCGCCCGTTTCGATAATCTGCTGGGCCTCTTCGTAGGTGAAGCGGCGGTCGCTCTTGATGACGGTGTGCACTACGCGGGCATCCTTCACCTCGGCCTTGTCGTTCATCTGGAAGACGACGGAGTAAGCCAGTTTCTCCTCGTCGGGGCGGAGAGAGCAGATGTAGTTGCACAGGCGTTCAGGCAGCATCGGGATGGTGCGGTCCACGAGGTAAACCGACGTGGCGCGCTTCTCGGCCTCCTTGTCGATGAGGCCGCCTTCCTTGACGTAGTGGGTCACGTCGGCAATGTGTACGCCCACTTCCCACAAGCCGTTTTTCAGGCGGCGGATGGAGAGGGCGTCGTCGAAGTCCTTGGCGTCCTTGGGGTCGATGGTGAAGGTCGTGACGGAGCGGAAGTCCTCGCGGCGGGCTATCTCTTCGGCGGGAATCTCGTCGGGGATGCGTTCGGCGGCCTTCTCTACGGCCGTGGGGTAGGTGTAGGGCAGGCCGTATTCGGCCAGGATGGCGTGCATCTCGGTGGTGTTGTCGCCCGCGCGGCCCAGGATGTCTATGACCTGTCCGATGGGGTTCTTGGCCTTGTCGGGCCATTCGATGACCTTCACCACGGCCTTGTCGCCGCTCTTGCCGCCTTTCAGTTTGTCTTTGGGGATGAAGATGTCATTGGCCAGCGTGCGGTTCTCGGTGACGAGGAAGGCATACGACTTGGCCACTTCGAGCGTGCCCACGAAGGTGTCGTTGGCCCGCTCCAGTATTTCGATGACTTCACCTTCGGCGCTGCGTCCGCGACGTTTGGCATAGAAGGCTATCTTCACGCGGTCGCCGGCCATGGCGTGGGCCGAGTTGCGTTCGGCAATGAAGATGGGGTCGCCTCCGCCGTCGGGGATGAAGGAGTTCTTGCCGTTGCTCTTGCGCTGGAAGATACCCGTCATCTCCACACCGTGGAGGTTGAGTTTGTATTTGTTCTTTTCCGTTTCGTTGATGTAGTCGTCGTCCTGCAGTTCGTGGAGCACGTCCATGCAGAGCATTTTCAGCGGATGGGTGGTCAGGTGCAGCTGTTCGAAGATGTATTTCAGCGGTAGTACTTCGCCCTGCTTCTGGTGGAAGAAGTCGAGCAGAGCCTTTACAAGTTCCTTTTTGGTCATGCGTTTGCCGGCCTTCTTTTCTTTCTTTTCTTTTTTCTTTCCCATAATGGTAGATTGTTTTATCAGGTTTGATGGGATGAACCCTTGCAAAGATAACAAACTTTTGCATTCGGTAGTTCAGACTGTTTCTAAATTCTTGTCTTTGTGCAGAATTTGCAGGCCAAAAGGAGAGTGATAACAGATTTGTCGTATCTTTGCTTCTCCTTTCAGAAATAAATTTGTAAGATGAAAGAAAGAAAAGAAAAGTCCGAAGAGGCGGCCCGCGAGGCCGGCATCTATCGGGTGACCCTTGTGGGCAGCGTGGTCAATCTGCTGCTGCTTGTGTTCAAGTTTGTGGCGGGTATCCTGGGGCACAGTGCCGCCATGCTGGCCGATGCCGTCCATTCGTTGTCCGACTTTGTGACGGACATCATCGTCATTGTTTTTGTGCGCATTTCGTCGAAGCCCGAGGATGAGGGGCACGACTACGGTCACGGCAAGTATGAAACGCTGGCTACGGCCATTATCGGCCTGGTACTGCTGTTCGTGGGCTTCGGCATTCTGTGGAACGGGGCCACGTCCATCTGGGACTTCTGGCAGGGAGGCGAACTGAAAGAGCCGGGCATGCTGGCCTTGTGGGCGGCACTGGTATCCATCCTCTTCAAGGAGCTGCTCTACCAATATACCGTGCTGAAAGGCCGTCGGCTGAACTCGCAGGCCGTGGTGGCCAATGCCTGGCATCATCGGAGCGACGCGCTCTCGTCCATCGGTACGGCTGTCGGCATCGGCGGTGCCATCCTGCTGGGCGAGCGGTGGCTCATACTGGACCCGTTGGCGGCCGTAGTGGTGAGTCTGTTCATCATGAAGGTGGCCATCCAGCTGCTGGTGCCCTGTGTCGAAGAGCTGCTTGAGAAGTCGCTCCCCGCCGAGGTCGAGGAGAAAATCAAGCAGGAAATCCTCTCTTTCCCCGGCGTCACCGCCCCACATCACCTGCGCACGCGGCGTATAGGCAGCAGCTATGCCATCGAGGTGCACATCCGCATGGATGGGCAAATAACGCTGGAGGAGGCCCACCGTACGGCTACCGCCATTGAGAACCGTCTGAAGAGTGAGTTCGGAAGCCGGACTTACATCAACATACATGTAGAACCTGTAAAATAGATAGAGCATGAAACAGAGTATCCTGATAACGGGCGCCAGCGGCTTTATCGGCAGCTTTCTGGTAGAAGAGGCCCTGCGCCGTGGCTTCGAGACGTGGGCGGGCGTCCGCGCGTCGAGCAGCCGCAAGTATCTGCAGGAGCCGGGGCTGCACTTCCTGGAGCTGGACTTTGCGCATGCCGACCGCCTGTGCGAGCAGCTCAAGGCCCATCGGGAAGCTCATGGAGCGTTCGACTATGTGGTGCATTGCGCAGGCGTCACCAAGTGCATCGACCCTGCCGACTTCGACCGCGTGAACTACGGCCAGACGCGGACGCTGGTCGAGACCTTGCGCAGCCTCGGCATGACGCCCCGCCAGTTTGCCTTCATCAGCACGCTGAGCGTGTTCGGCCCTGTTCACGAAGATACCTACGAGCCCATCCGCGAGAGCGACACGCCGCAACCGAATACGGCCTACGGGCGGAGCAAGCTGAAGGCCGAACGCTATCTGTTGGGACTGGACGGCTTTCCTTGCGTCATCTACCGCCCCACGGGCGTCTACGGGCCGCGCGAACGCGACTACTATCTCATGGCCGAGTCCATCAAACGGCACGTGGATCTGTCGGTGGGCTACCGGCGGCAGGACCTGACTTTCGTGTATGTGAAGGACGTGGTGCAGGCCGTGTTCCTAGGCATCGAGCGCGAAGTGTCGGGGCGTGCCTACTTCCTGTCGGACGGGCAGGTGTATGCCAGCCGTACGTTCTCCGACCTGATACGCCGCGAACTGGGCAATCCGCTGATTGTTCGCATCAAATGCCCGCTGTTTCTATTAAAAGTCGTATCTTTGCTGGCCGAACGGTGGGCTGCCCTGCGCAAGACGACGAGCACGCTCAACCGCGACAAGTATAATATAATGAAACAACGCAACTGGCAGTGCGACATTACGCCCGCCGTCCGCGAGCTGGGCTACCGGCCCGAATACGACCTGGAGCGCGGCGTGAAGGAGACCATTGCCTGGTACAAGAAAGAAGGATGGCTTTAGATATATTCAAGATGGTGGATACCCGCAAGGGGCTGTTTGCAATAGAGAAGGTGTCGCTCATCTACAACCTGCTCACGTCGATACTGATACTGTTCCTGTATCAGCGGATGGACCATCCGTTGAAGATGCTGGGCGACCGTGCGCTGATAGCTGCCATGACCTTCCTGCTGATGTATCTCTACCGCCTGGCACCCTGCAAGTTCTCGGCTTTCGTGCGGGTGGTGATACAGATGTCGCTCCTGTCCTACTGGTATCCCGACACGTACGAGTTCAACCGCCTCTTCCCCAACCTCGACCATGTGTTCGCTTCGGCCGAGCAGTGGCTCTTCGGCGGGCAGCCTGCCCTTTGGTTTGCCGAACGTCTGCCCTACATGTGGGTGAGCGAGCCGCTCAATCTGGGTTACTTCTTCTACTATCCCATGATGCTGGTCATCGTGCTGTGGTACTTCATCCGCCGTTTCGACCTGCTGGAGAAGGTGTCTTTTGTCATCATCTCCTCCTTCTTCCTTTACTATTTCATCTACATCTTTGTGCCTGTGGCAGGACCTCAGTTCTACTTTCCGGCCATCGGCATGGAGAATGTCCTGAACGGTGTCTTTCCCTCCATCGGCGATTACTTCAACCACAATCAGGAACTGTTGCCGGGGCCGGGCTACGAGCATGGTTTCTTCTATAATCTGGTGGAGAGTTCGCAGCAGGTGGGTGAGCGTCCCACGGCCGCCTTCCCTTCGTCGCATGTCGGTGTGTCGACCATCCTGATGATTATGGCCTGGCGTGGCAGCCGCTGGCTTTTTGCCTGCCTGATGCCGTTCTATGTACTGCTCTGCTGTGCCACGGTCTATATCCAGGCGCACTACCTCATCGATGCCATTGCGGGCTTCATCACGGCTTTCGGCTTGTACGTGCTCACCACCTGGATGTTCAAGCGCTGGTTTGCGCAGCCCATGTTCCGCTGACTGTATGCTTCCCTCAGGGTGGAGAGATTTCCCCTCCGCCTTTGAAGGGAGTGTGTCTTCAGAGGCTGTGCGAGCCTTTATGTCGGGCGGGATAGAAAATTATTTCGCCCGACATAATTTTCTATTTCGGGCGAAATAGTAGCCAATTTCGCCCGGAATAAAGACACGCACATAGGCGGGAGAGGGAGTGCTGACAGGTGCGGTGGGGAAGAGTAATCGCCGGAGGAGGGCGGGTGTCACCGCTCCTTCAGCCGTGGGAGGATGGCGTCGAAGATGCGGAACAATTCCTCCTTCGTCTCGGCGCGGAGCATGGCGATGCGCGTGTCGCGGAAGTTGGGCAGGCCCTTGAACAGGGGGCTGGCGGCCAGGTGACGGCGCACGTGGAGGATGCCGCGGCGTTCGTCCAGCAGGTTGACGCTGTCTTCCACCTCCTGGCGGAGCACGTCCATGCACCATTCGGGGGTGAGGGGAGGAAGCTCCTCGCCCGTCTCCAGGTAATGCTTCACTTCCTTGAATATCCACGGCCGTCCGAAGCTGGCACGGCCTATCATGATGGCGTCCACGCCGTAGCGCTCGAAGCACTCGAGGGCGCGTTGCGGGGTGGTGACGTCGCCGTTGCCGATGATGGGGATGTGTATGCGCGGGTTCCGTTTCACCTCGCCGATGAGGGTCCAGTCGGCTTCGCCCGTGTACATCTGCGCGCGGGTGCGGCCGTGGATGGTCAGGGCGCTGATGCCGCAGTCCTGAAGTTGTTCGGCCAGGGTGACGATGACCTTGTGCTCGGCATCCCAGCCGAGGCGGGTCTTGACGGTGACGGGAATCTTCACCGCATCGACCACGGCGCGGGTAATCTCCAGCATCAGCGGGATGTTCTGGAGCATGCCTGCTCCGGCTCCCTTGCCCGCCACGCGCTTCACGGGGCAACCGAAGTTGATATCGAGGATGTCGGGCCGTGCCTGCTCCACGATCTTGGCGGCTTCGACCATCGTGGCCGTGTCGCGTCCGTATATCTGGATGGCCACGGGGCGCTCCTCGTCGCTGATGTTGAGCTTCTGCTCCGTCTTGCTGACGGAGCGTATCAGGGCGTCGGCCGAGACAAACTCGGTATATACCATGTCGGCGCCGAAGCGCTTGCACATCAGGCGGAAGGCGGGGTCGGTGACGTCCTCCATCGGGGCGAGGAGCACGGGGCGCGGACCCAGGTCTATGTTGGCTATTTTCATATTCTGTTGCGTTTAGGCTGCAAAAGTACGGAAAAATATCTACCTTTGCCACATAACTGATAAAAAGACATGGAACTGAAAGACTTTGAGATAATGGCCCCCGTCGGCTCGCGCGAGTCGCTGGCCGCCGCCATACAGGCCGGAGCGGATTCTATCTACTTCGGCATCGAGAACCTGAACATGCGTGCCCGTTCGGCCAATACGTTCACCATCGACGACCTGCGCGAGATAGCCCGCACGTGCGACGAGCATGGCATGAAGAGCTACCTCACCGTGAATACCATCATCTACGACCAGGACATCCCCCTGATGCGTACCATCGTGCGTGCCGCCAAGGAGGCCGGCATCTCGGCCATCATTGCGGCCGACGTGGCCGTGATGACCTATGCCCGCGAGATAGGGCAGGAGGTGCACCTCAGCACGCAGCTCAATATCAGCAACGTGGAGGCCCTGCGCTTCTACGCCCAGTTTGCCGACGTGGTGGTGCTGGCGCGCGAACTCAACTTGGAGCAGGTGGCCGAAATCTACCGCCACATCTGCGAGGAGAATATCTGCGGCCCGTCGGGCCAGCGCATCCGCATCGAGATGTTCTGTCACGGCGCCCTGTGCATGGCCGTCAGCGGCAAGTGCTACCTGTCGCTCCACCAGATGAATAACTCGGCCAACCGCGGTGCCTGCATGCAGGTGTGCCGTCGCTCCTACATCGTGCGCGACAAGGAGACCGACGCCGAGCTGGAGATTGACAACCAGTACATCATGTCGCCCAAGGACCTGAAGACCATTCACTTCATGAACAAGATGATGGATGCGGGCGTGCGAGTGTTCAAGATAGAAGGCCGTGCGCGCGGCCCCGAGTATGTGCGCACCGTGGTGGAGTGCTACAAGGAAGCCATCCGCGCCTACCTGGACAATACGTTCACGGACGAGAAGATAGAAGAGTGGAACCGCCGGCTGGCCACGGTCTTCAACCGCGGCTTCTGGGACGGCTACTACCTGGGCCAGCGTCTGGGCGAATGGACGAAGAACTACGGTTCGGCGGCCACGGAGCGCAAGATATACGTGGGCAAGGGCATCCGCTACTTCTCCAACATCGGCGTGGCCGAGTTCCTCGTCGAGGCGGCCGAGGTCAGTGTGGGCGACAAGCTGCTCATCACCGGTCCCACGACCGGCGCCGAGTACGTCACGCTGGAGGAGGCGCGCGTTGATTTGAAACCTGTCCAGACCGTCCACAAAGGTGAACACTTCTCCATGAAGTCCGTCAAGATACGCCCCAGCGACAAGCTCTACAAGCTGGTCAGCCTCGAGGAGCTGAAGCGGTTCAAGGGACTGGACGTGGAGCATCAGCGAGGATAACCGGTTCACTACAGAGGAGAATATAAATAGGTACCACAGATTACGCAGATTAACACAGAACTAATAACAATCTGTGTCAATCCGTGTAATCTGTGGTGAACTTAAAACAATAGACTATGGCAGAAAAATACATCTACGAGCTGGAAATGAAGGTGCGCGACTACGAATGCGACCTGCAGGGCATTGTGAACAACGCCAACTACCAGCATTATCTGGAGCATACGCGCCACGAGTTTCTCACTTCCGTGGGCATCAGCTTTGCCGCCCTTCACGAGCAGGGCGTTGACCCCGTAGTGGCCCGTATCAGCATGGCCTTCAAGACGCCTCTGAAGAGCGGTGATGAGTTCGTTTCGAAGCTCTATATGAAGAAAGAAGGCATCAAGTACGTCTTCTATCAGGATATCTTCCGCAAGAGTGATGGCAAGGTGTCGCTCAAAGGTATTGTTGAGGCCGTTTGTGTGGTGAACGGGCGGCTGAGCGAGAGCGAGCTGTTCGACCGTGTTTTCGCACCCTATCTGACACCTGCGGCTGATTGAACCTTCCTTTCCACGCTTACATCTGAATACCATGAATACCGACGAACGAATTTGCAGCATCGCCCTGACCCTTTGTCCGGGTATCGGGCACATTGGTGCCAAGCGGCTGGTGGATACCGTGGGCAGTGCGGCCGAGGTGTTCCGCCTCCGCACGGAGCTGCCCGAGCGCTATCCTGATATGTTCCACGCTTCTGTTGTGACCGCACTCGACAATCCTTCCGCCTTCCTCCAGGCTGAGCAGGAACTGGAGTGGGCCGAGAAAAATCGGGTGGAGTGCCTGACGCTGGCCGACGAACGCTATCCCTCGCGTCTGCGTGAATGTGAGGATGCCCCTGTCGTCTTGTATTTCAAGGGGAATGCCGATTTGAACCGCTTGCGGGTGGTCAGCATGGTGGGCACGCGTCGTGCCACCGACTACGGGAAACGCTTCTGTGCCGACTTCCTCCACGACCTTTCCAGCCTGTGTACCGATGTACTCGTTGTCAGCGGCCTGGCCTATGGCATCGACGTGCATGCCCATCGGGCCGCTCTGTCCAACGGCCTCTCTACCGTAGGCGTGCTGGCCCACGGGCTTGACCGCATCTATCCTGCTGTCCATCGGAAGACGGCCGTCGATATGTTGGCCGAGGGCGGCCTGCTGACGGAGTTTCCGACCGGGACCAATCCCGACCGTCACAACTTTGTGAGCCGCAACCGCATCGTGGCCGGCATGAGCGATGCCGTCATTGTGGTGGAGTCAGCAGCCAAAGGCGGTTCGCTCATCACGGCAGAGCTGGCCGAGGGCTATCACCGCGACTGTTTTGCCGTGCCCGGCCGGGCGACGGACGAATATTCTACAGGCTGCAACCAGCTGATACGCGACAACAGGGCGGCACTCATCAACGATGTGGCCGATTTTGTGAAAGCCATGAACTGGGGACGGGCTGCGGAGAGTTGCCAGAATACCCCCGTACAGCGCAGCCTCTTCCCCGAACTGACGGAGGAAGAAGCGCGGGTCGTCAAGATATTGAGCCGCGACGACCTGCACATCAACACGCTGGTGGTGGAGGCCAACATTCCTGTCAACCGCATGAGCGCCCTCCTTTTCGAGCTGGAGATGAAGGGAGTTGTGAAGGCGTTGGTCGGAGGAGTTTACCATCTGTTGGCATAAGCATGAAGCATGCCGTCGGCCGATGTCGGGAGATGGCGTCCTGACACAGTGCTTCCTGACCCTCTGACACAGTGCTTTGTCAGGGTGTCACGAAGCACTTCCTGACACCCTCATGCAGTGCTTCGTCAGCCCCTCACAAAGCACTTCGTGAGGAGCCGACGAAATGGAAGGATCAGTCGTCGTATTCCGTGCGCAGGATTTCGCCTGTGGGGCTGATGTACAGCTTCAGTTCGTCGCGTCCTTTGCGCACTTCCACTTCATACCAGCTGCTGTCCGGCGTTTCCACGTAGTCGAATTCTCTGTCGTCCGGCGTGTAGCCTTGGGCGGCAAGCGCATTTTTTACGGCTTCGGGCAACTGATACACTTCCCATTCGGTACGGACCCATTGGTCTTGCCCGTTGAACTTGACTTCCTTCTCCGTGCCGTCGTGCAGGAGGGTTATCTCCAGGTAGCCGTGGTCGTAATCTTTCTCCAGAATGACAGCTCCGGGATATTTCTGGTCGATGAAGCTTTGCAGGTCGTCCGCTACGGGTACACTGCCGTTGCCTCCACCGTTTCCGTTCTGGGGACGGCCGATGATGCCGGTTTCGTTCACATAGACCTCTCTGTCGTCGTCATACCCTGTTTCGAGTTCGAAGCAATAGTAGACGCCATTGTCGCGGGTGGTGTATTTCGTTACGTCGTCGATGGCGTTGTCGCTGGCATAGTAGGGAGAGGTGCGCAGATGGTTTAGGATGTCGGCCGGAATCTTGTCCAGACTTTTGCGGCCGTATTCGGTCTTGGTGTAGACCCATTGCTGCTGGTTGTCGAACAGAATTTCGTGCTTCAGTCCGTCGGCAATGATTTCCACCTCCGTACCGTTGCTTTCGTGGTCATAGTCCACGATGCGTGCGTCGGGGAAGTTCTGGTTGAGCCAGGCCTGTATGCCGCCTTCCGGCTGCTGTGGCAGGTATTCGTGGTAATCGTTGTCTGTTTCCGCATCAATGATTTCTTTCACGAGGATGCCTTCTTCCGTGTAGTACAGGTCGACTTCGGTTTCCACGTTCCCCTCTCTCTGCCTTGCTTCAATGATATACAGCGTTTCGTTGTTGTCGTTCCGCTGGAGCTTGTCTATTTCGTTGTCTATCTGCCAGCTTGCATACGGACTTGCCTCGAAGGCTGCTTTTACGGCGTCGGGCAGCTGCTGGTAGCTGATTTCGGTTTCCGTCATGTTCCAGTGCCCTTTCATGTTGAACCATGCCGTGTTGTTGGGCTCGTGTCCACCGGTACGTGTGCTTGCCAGGTAAAAGTGGGCCACGGCGTATGTGTCCTGGGTGCTCCAGGAAACATTGGTGGCGTTGGGATATTTGGCGTTGAATTCCAGAATGACGGCTTCGGGTATGTTTTCCGGGATTGGGTCGGATTGCGGGTTGTTGTCTTCCGTACAGGATGTCATCAGAGCGAAGGCTCCTGCGAGCAGGATGTAGCATAAAGGTAGAATTCTTTTCATAATCGGTTGTTTTTGGGTTAGTAATGATTTGCTTTCTCAAGCGGGTGTAGGTTGAAACTTTCTTCGGTGCAAAGAAAAGGAGTAAATTGGGAAAGAAACTGGAATTTTGTTTCAGAATGATGCTTTTTTACGGACAGCAGGGAGAGTTGAGACATACGGGCAAAAAAAATGGGCTCCGCCGAGCCCAACCTTTGTTAACCTTAAATCTAATACTATGAAAAAAATCACTGCACAAATGTAGGGGGTTTCTGTTTATCCGCCAAATTTATTGTCAGAATTACACTCTATTTTAAACAACTTTCACTATTGTTTATTGTTTGCGCACACAATAATCCTGTTGTTTGCTGTTTGCGCACACAAAATGAGGATTCATTGGTAATATCGCTTGATATATATCAAGTTGTTAAACGGGCGTTTTTGTTCAGCTTTTCTTCCAGTTGTGGAGGTTTGTCAGGGAATATAGGTTTATGTCCGTTGGAAATCAAATGTTTATTGCTGAAATCCTCTGCAAGGGTGTTGCAGGAGGATGATGGTGACGGCGTGCAGGTATTTTACCGTATGGAATTGATAAAAAAAGAACTCCCCTGCCGGAAGTTTCCGACAGAGGAGTTCGTGTTGATATTAATCAAATGTAGAAAGGAGTCTGATCAGTCTTTCAGCTTGGCGCGGATGAAGTCGCGGTTCAGGCGGGCGATGTTGCTGATGGAGACATTCTTCGGACATTCGGCCTCGCAGGCACGGGTGTTGGTACAGTTACCGAAGCCCAGTTCATCCATCTTGGCCAGCATGGCCTTGGCGCGGCGCAGTGCTTCGGGCTTGCCTTGGGGCAGCAGGTTGAGCTGGCTAACCTTGGCCGATACGAACAACATGGCGGAACCGTTCTTACATGCAGCTACGCAGGCACCGCAACCGATGCAGCTGGCGGCGTCCATAGCTTCGTCGGCAACAGTCTTCGGGATGAGGATGGCATTGGCATCCTGCGGAGCACCTGTGTTTACGCTGACGTAACCACCGGCCTGCATGATCTTGTCGTAAGCCGTACGGTCTACCATCAAGTCCTTGATGACAGGGAAACCGGCCGAACGCCAGGGTTCTACAGTGATGGTATCGCCATCGTTGAAGCGGCGCATGTAGATCTGGCAGGTCGTTGCGCCCTGTGCAGGTCCGTGCGGATGTCCGTTGATGTAGAGTGAGCACATACCGCAGATACCTTCGCGGCAGTCGTGGTCGAATACAACCGGTTCCTTGCCTTCAGAAATCAGTTGCTCGTTCAGGATGTCCAGCATTTCCAGGAAAGAAGTATCACCGGGAATGTCTTTCATCTGATAGGTTTCGAAAGCGCCTTTGGCCTTGGGGCCTGCCTGACGCCATATCTTCAGTGTAAATGATATATTTTTATCCATTTTTGTTAGTTCTTTAATTGTTCAACATTCCCGATTAGCTCTTGTAGTTACGAGTCTGTACCTTGATGGCTTCGTAAACCAGCGGCTCTTTCAGCAATACCGGGGCTTTTTCGTCGCTGCCCTGGTATTCCCAGCAAGCCACGTAGAAGAAGTTTTCGTCATCACGCTTGGCTTCGCCTTCCTCGGTCTGATATTCTTCGCGGAAGTGGCCGCCGCACGATTCGTTGCGGTTCAGTGCATCGTAAGCGATGAGTTCACCCATGGTGATGAAGTCGTTCAGACGGATGGCCTTGTCGAGCTCTACGTTCATGCCTTCCTTGCTGCCCGGGATGAAGAGGTTGGTCTCGAACTCCTTGCGGATTTCTTTCAGCTTGGCCAGACCTTCCTTCAAGCCTTCGGCTGTACGGCCCATGCCGACGTATTCCCACATGATGTGACCCAGTTTCTTGTGGATGGAGTCAACGGATTCCTTACCCTTGATGTTCATCAGGTGGTCAATTTTGTCCTGAACGGCCTTCTCGGCAGCTGCAAATTCGGGCAAGTCGGTCGAGAAGCGGGGAACGGTAATCTGGTCGGCCAGATAGTTCTGGATGGTGTAGGGCAATACGAAGTAACCGTCGGCCAGACCCTGCATCAGGGCGGAAGCACCCAGACGGTTGGCTCCGTGGTCGGAGAAGTTGCATTCGCCGATAGCGAACAGACCCTTGATGGAGGTCATCAGTTCGTAGTCTACCCAGATACCGCCCATGGTGTAGTGGATGGCCGGATAGATCATCATCGGGTTCTCGTACGGATTGACGTCGGTGATTTCCTCGTACATGTCGAACAGGTTGCCATAGCGCTGTGCTACAACATCTCTACCCAGACGGTTGATGGCTTCAGAGAAGTCGAGGAACACGGCCAGGCCGGTGTTGTTCACGCCGTAGCCCTTGTCGCAACGTTCCTTGGCGGCACGGCTGGCCACGTCACGCGGAACCAGGTTACCGAAGGCCGGATAGCGGCGCTCCAAGTAGTAGTCGCGGTCTTCTTCGGGGATATCCTTGCCCTGCAGGGTACCTTCCTGCAGCTTCTTGGCATCTTCGAGTTTCTTGGGAACCCAGATACGACCATCGTTACGCAGAGACTCGGACATCAGCGTCAGCTTGGACTGCTTGTCGCCGTGTACGGGGATACAGGTCGGGTGGATCTGTACGTAAGCCGGGTTGGCGAACCAGGCACCCTTGCGGTAGCAGGCCATTGCGGCCGAGCAGTTGCAGGCCATGGCGTTGGTCGAGAGGAAGTACGTGTTTCCGTAACCGCCGGTAGCGATAACTACGGCATGGGCGGCAAAGCGCTCCAGCTTGCCTGTTACCAGGTTCTTGGCGATGATACCGCGGGCACGACCGTCGATGATGACGATGTCTTCCATCTCATAGCGGGTATAGAGTTTCACGGTGCCGGCATTTACCTGGCGGCTCAGTGCGGAGTAGGCACCCAGCAGCAGCTGCTGGCCTGTCTGACCTTTGGCATAGAAGGTACGTGATACCTGTGCGCCACCGAATGAACGGTTGGCCAGCGTACCGCCGTATTCGCGAGCGAAAGGAACACCCTGTGCCACGCACTGGTCGATGATGTTGTTAGATACCTCGGCCAGACGGTAAACGTTGGCTTCGCGGGCACGGTAGTCACCGCCCTTTACGGTATCGTAGAACAGACGGTATACAGAGTCACCATCGTTCTGATAGTTCTTTGCAGCGTTGATACCACCCTGTGCGGCGATGGAGTGTGCGCGACGGGGAGAGTCCTGGATGCAGAAGTTGAATACTTTGAAACCCATTTCGCCCAGCGAGGCGGCAGCGCTGGCACCTGCCAGACCTGTACCAACCACGATGATGTCCAGACGACGCTTGTTGGCGGGGTTCACTAATTTCTGATGGGCTTTATAGTTTGTCCATTTCTCAGCTACCGGTCCTTCCGGTATTCTTGAATCTATCTTGGTCATAATGTAATTACAATTTAGTCATTTACAGTCTACGAATTCGCGAGCTTTGCGTTTTTACATCAGCGATTTGATGTAGAATACCACAACTACCAGGGCAAAGCAGATGACAACGATGGTGGAGTAGATGTTGGAGATGCATTTCCAGCGGTTGATCCACGTCTTGTTGTTCCAGCCCAATGTCTGCATGGAGCTCCAGAAACCGTGAGTCAGGTGGAACCACAGGGCAAACAGCCAGATGAGATACAGAACGACGTTGACGATGTTGCCGAATGTGTTCTGAATGTGGTAAATACCGTCAGCAGCGTATGCCATAACGCTCAGGTCCTCGCAACCGGCCAATTCGGGCAGCATCATTTTGGACCAGAAGTGTACCAGGTGCAGGCACAAGCCTACAATGACAATGATACCCAGCACCAGCATGTTCTGAGAAGCCCATTCCACTTCTTTGCGACGCTCCGTTACAGCGTAGCGCTCGCTACCGCGTGCCTTGCGGTTCTGCATGGTCAGCCAGAAGGCATAGATGATGTGAATGATGAACAATGCAGCCAGTCCCAGTGTACCGACTACCGCATACCAGTTCGCTCCCAAGAACTCACAAACCATGTTGTAGCCTTCGGCTGAGATAAGCGCAACAAGGTTCATCGCCATGTGAAACGTCAGAAACAGGATAAGGGCGATGCCGGTAACGCTCATCACCACTTTCCTTCCTACAGATGAATTACTTAACCACATAAATGATTGAATTTAAGTTATTTAATAGTTACAAATATATCCTTGGGTTATGGTTGGACGATATTTCCTTGCAAAAATAGAGGAAAAACATTGATTAAGCAAGGGATTAAGGAAATATTTCCGTAATCAGTGCGTGCAGGCTTCGGGCGGAAGCCGGCTTGGGGGCGCGGAACGAAAGGCAATGTTTTGCATCAGAAGAAGCAATGTTTTCTGCCAAAAGAAGCAATGTTTTGCGTCGGAAAAAGCAATGTTTTCGATGAAAGGGAACGATGTTTCGTCTGCGTCCCTTCGCGAGGACGGCGACGGTCGTCGGATGGTTTTATAAGGATTTTTGTGTATACTTGGTAGATTTGCCTTATCTTTGGCGGTGAAATCCAAACGAATATGGTTATGAAGAGACTCTTTTTGGGAATGATGATGGTCCTGTTGTGTGCTCCGGCTCTGCGGGCGCAGAACTGGGATGTCGACCTCCTGCATCGGGTGAACAGTTGGGACGGGAAATTCGTCCGCAATTATAATAAGGTAATATCGAAGTCGGAGCCTTACGTGGCCGTGGGCGTACCGGTAGCCATGGCGCTGGCGGCCTGGATCAGGCACGACAAGGACCTGCTGAAGGATGCGGTATACGTGGGTACCAGCGTGGCGGGTGCCTTTGTGGTGACCTATGGCATGAAGTATCTGGTGGGCAGGGAGCGGCCTTACGACCGTTGGCCTGATCGCGTGCATGCCTACAACCGTGAGGACAGTCCGGCTTTCCCTTCGGGACATACGGCGACGGCTTTCGCGCTGGCTACCTCCTTGAGCATCACCTATCCCAAGTGGTATGTCATTGCCCCTTCAGCCCTGTGGGCCTGTTCGGTGGGCGTGTCGCGCATGAACGAGGGCGTTCACTACCCGTCGGACGTGCTGGCCGGAGCTTTTATCGGGGCAGGCTGTGCCGTCGTCAATGTCTATGTGAACCGTTGGCTGAACAAGTGGCTGTTCGGGGATGGAAGGTAGTGGTGCGAGTGGTTAGCGGTGAACGGTTAGTGGTTAATGGTTAATGGTTAATGGTTAGTATTTGTCGCTAACCGTTCACCACTCACCGCTAAAACAAGTATTTGTCTTCGCGCAGCACCTTGAGAGCCTGTTGCACACTTTCGTTCGTGGCGTTCATCACCTGATAGTATTCGCTCATGTCCCACAGGTCGCGGGCGATGAGAGCCTTGAGTTGCGTGCGTATCAGGGGAAGTGCACGTTCGTATTGCGCTTCGTCAAACATTATTTTCTCTTTGTCTGCCGCCGAGCGTATGTCTGCCATAAAGGCATCGTCTATCTGGAACTTGTCGTTGAAGGTCTTGAAGTCCTTGTAGTCTTTCTTCAGTTCGGCACGGTGCTTCTCGATGTAGCCTGTCGTCGCCTTGATGATGATGCCTTTGGCCACCAGCTGGCGGTGCCAGTCGGTGTAGAGTGTCGTGTCGATGGGGACGAAGAAGTCGGGCATGATGCCACCGCCGCCATAGACGGTGCGTCCCAGGCGGAGAGTGCGATATTTCAGCGAGTCGGGGAAGTGGATGCTGTCGGCGTGCATCAGTTCGCCGTGGTTGAAACGGTCGAGCAGGTCCTTGGCATAAGCCTCCTGCATGTCTTCTCCCTTGCCGTTATAGGGCTTCTGGATGCATCGGCCCGATGGGGTGTAGTAGCGGGCGATGGTGAGTCGGATCATGGAGCCGTCAGGCAAGTCGATGGGGCGCTGCACCAAGCCTTTGCCGAACGTGCGCCGACCTACCACCACTCCGCGGTCCCGGTCCTGGATGGCTCCCGTCACAATCTCGCTGGCCGAAGCCGAGTATTCGTCTACCAGCACGACCAGCCTTCCCTGGCGGAAGGCTCCGTTGCCCTTGGCCGCGAATTCGGCCCGGCGGGAAGCGCGCCCTTCCGTGTAGACGATGAGTTCCTTTTGTCCCAAGAACTCATTGGCCAGGTCGATGGCAGCATTCAGATAACCGCCGCCGTTGCCCTGCAGGTCGAGTATCAGGTCCTTCATCCCTTGCTGTTGCAGGTCTTTCAGGGCTTTGGAAAATTCTTCGGCAGTCGTGGCTCCGAAGCGGTTGATGCGGATGTAGCCGATGTGTTTGTCGGCCATGTACGAAGCGTCGAGGCTGTAGAGGGGAATTTTGTCGCGTGTCACGTCGAAGTGAAGCAGGTCGCTGACTCCCCGCCGAACGACGGTCAGGTTCACTCGGCTGCCTTTGGGGCCCCGAAGCCGTTTCATGATGTCTTCGGTACTCATCTTTACGCCGGCAATGGCGCTGTCGTTGACGGCCGTAATGCGGTCTCCGGCCAGGATGCCTACCTTTTCCGAAGGGCCTCCGCTGACAGGCTGGATGACGAGCAGCGTGTCTTCAATCATCTGGAACTGTATGCCGATACCCTCGAAGTTGCCTTGTAAGGGTTCGTTCATCTTCTTCACTTCTTCGGCATTGTTGTAGGTGGAGTGCGGGTCGAGATGTTCGAGCATGCCGACGATGGCATTTTCCACCAGTCGGTTTTCGTTCACCGTATCCACATATAGGCGGCTGATGGCAAATTCGGCCATCTGCAGTTTGCGCAAGGGGCTGTCATTCAGTTTCTGCCCGGCGGCCTGTGCCGTATACAATAGGGCAAACAGGAGCAAAAGATTTATCTTTTTCATATCGTTTCAGTTTTTTATTCGTTGGAGGTGTCCATGCCTTCGGGCAAGAACATGCTGACGTCTTTTCCATATCCCATCAATTCGCGGACGATGGTGGAGCTGACGCAGGTGAGTTCGGGTTCGGTGAAGAGGAGGATGGTTTCGATGCCGGTCAGCTTGCGGTTGATGTCGGCGATGGTTTCTTCGTATTCAAAGTCTTTGACCGTGCGGATACCTCGGATGATGAGGTTCGCTCCCACCTGGCGGGCAAAGTCGATGGTCAGGCTGTCATAGGCTTGTACGCTGACGCGCGGTTCGTCCTTATATAGCTTGCTGATCATGGCCTCGCGGGCGGCAATGGGGAAATGGGTGTGTTTGTTGTCATTGATGCCGATACCGATGACGATTTCGTCGATAAATGTCAGGGCGCGTTTCACTACCGAGTAGTGCCCCACGGTAAAGGGATCGAATGTCCCTGGAAAAATTGCTTTGGTCATAATGTATGTAGGTTTTAGGCGTTAGCTATAAGGTATTGGGAACTGAAGCCAGACGGCCATGCCTGATACCTCAAACCTGATGCCTAATTTATTCTGTCTTCTTCGATTACCAGATTGTCTATGATGAAGCTCTGACGTTCCATGGTGTTCTTGCCCATGTAGAACTCGAGCAGCTCCTTGACGGCATCCGTCTTGCGCAGGCTGACCTGTTCGAGGCGCATGTCCTTGCCGATGAAGTGGCGGAACTCGTCGGGTGAGATTTCTCCCAAACCTTTGAATCGGGTGATTTCTGGATTGGGACCCAGTTCGTCAATGGACTTGAGGCGTTCGTCTTCGGTGTAGCAGTAGTTGGTCTTCTTCTTGTTGCGCACACGGAAAAGGGGCGTCTGCAGGATGTAGACGTGTCCTTTCTTGATGAGGTCGGGGAAGAACTGAAGGAAGAACGTGATGATGAGCAGGCGGATGTGCATGCCGTCCACATCGGCATCGGTGGCTACGATGACTTTGTTGTAACGCAGCCCGTCGAGCCCGTCCTCTATGTTGAGGGCCGCTTGCAGCAGGTTGAATTCCTCGTTCTCGTATACGACCTTTTTGGTCAGTCCGTAGGAGTTGAGCGGTTTTCCGCGCAGGGAGAATACGGCCTGAGTGTTGACGTCGCGGCTTTTGGTGATGGAGCCGCTGGCCGAGTCACCCTCCGTGATGAAGATGCACGAATCGGCTTCCTGCTCCTTGCCTTTGCCGTCGCTCAGGTGATAGCGGCAGTCGCGCAGCTTACGGTTGTGCAGGTTGGCCTTCTTGGCACGTTCGCGGGCCAGTTTGGTGACTCCGGCGATGGCTTTGCGTTCCTTTTCGGAGTCTTGTATCTTCTGGAGCATGACTTCGGCCACAAGAGGATTCTTGTGCAGGAAGTTGTCCACTTCGGTTTTGATGAAGTCGCCCACATATTTGTTCACCGTAGGTCCGGCCGTTTTGTTCTCCTGCGGATTAGCCGGCCACATGTTGTTGGAGCCCAATTTCGTTTTTGTCTGACTTTCGAACATAGGCTCTTCCACATCGATGGCGATGGCAGCTACCAGACCGTTGCGGATATCGGCATAGTCCATGTTCTTGTTGTAGAACTCCTTGATGGTACGGGCCAGGTGTTCTTTCAGAGCTGTCTGGTGCGTACCTCCTTGGGTTGTGTGCTGTCCGTTGACAAAGGAGTAGTATTCCTCGCCATACTGGTTGGTATGCGTGAAGGCTATTTCAATGTCTTCTCCTTTCAGGTGGACAATGTCGTAGAGTCCCTCGCTGGTCATGTTGTCCTTCAGCAGGTCCTCCAATCCGTGACGGGAAACGATGCGCTGGCCGTTGTAGACGAAAGTCAGCCCCGTGTTCAGATACGTATAGTTGCGTAGCAGGGTTTCTACAAACTGGTTCTGGAAGCTGTAGCCCACAAACAGCGTATTGTCGGGCTCAAAGAAAATATAGGTCCCGGTTTCTTCCTGAGTGTCTTCAGTCGTGTCAGACTTCAATATTCCTCGTTCAAAAATAGCGGTACGAACTTTTCCATCGCGGTAACTGCGCACCTCGAAGCGGCTGCTCAAGGCATTTACGGCCTTGATACCCACTCCGTTCAGACCGACACTCTTCTTGAAGGCTTTGGAATCATATTTACCGCCTGTATTCAGTTTGCTTACGGCCTCGATGAGTTTTCCTTGCGGAATGCCTCGTCCGAAGTCGCGTACACTGACACGCAGGTTATCTTCAATGTTCACCTCAATTTTCTTGCCGGCTCCCATCTTGAATTCGTCTATCGAATTGTCCATTACCTCCTTGAGCAACACATAGATGCCGTCGTCACTCTGCGAGCCGTCGCCCAGTCGGCCGATATACATACCCGAACGGACACGGATGTGTTCCATGTCGTCCAGATGGCGTATGTTGTCGTCGGTATAGGCCACAGGTTGGTCTGTCAGTTGTAAGCTATTGTCTTTATCTGTAAATTCTTCCATGTCCTTCATGCAGGTTTTAATGCGCAAATTTACGATTTTCTGTGGGATAGTTGGCTTTGTTCATTGCTTTTTTCGTAAAAGGATTTGAAAATGAGAAGTCTTATCCTTGACTGATATGGAAAAAATAGATTATTTTTGCAGCGATGTTGGAAGTCGTTTTCCACTCGCTTAAATAATAATATTTATGAAAAAAATCAATGTTGTAAGTCAGTGGTGTGTTTGTGCGCTGCTGTTGTGTCTGGTCAGTTGTACTGCCAGAAAGGTCGAAACGGGTGACTTTCATGTCATTCCTCTTCCTCAGGAAATTGTGGAAGGAGATACGGCTGCTCCTTTTATCCTTCGTCCGTCTACAGCCATTTGCTATCCGGTCGGAAATGAAAAAATGGAACGGACAGCCCGCTTCTTGGCTTCGTATGTCAAGGAGATGTGTGGTCTGGATTTGGAAGTGACCACTTCATCGGGCAAGAATCAAATCCAGCTGGTTTTGGATGAAAGCATATCCAATCAGGAAGGCTATGAAATGCAGGTCGCACAAGACGGCATCGTACTGAAAGGCGCAACGGAGGTCGGTGTGTTTTACGGCATACAGACGTTGCGCAAGGCCTTGCCCATTACCGACGGAAGGGCACTTGTCTCTTTGCCGGCTTGTACCGTCAAGGATTATCCCCGTTTCGGATATCGTGGATTTATGGTGGATGTAGGTCGTCATTATTTTCCCGTTGATTATCTGAAAGAGATTATCGACATTCTTGCTCTGCACAATATCAATTATTTCCATTGGCATCTGACGGAGGACCAGGGATGGCGTATCGAAATTAAGAAATATCCCAAACTGACGGAAATCGGCTCCTATCGGAAGGAAACCATTACTGCGCCCGGATCCAATGAATACGACGGAGTACCGGTCAGCGGATTCTATACACAGGAAGAGGCCAAGGAAATTGTGCGTTATGCTGCTGAGCGTTTCATCACCGTCATACCTGAGATTGACATGCCGGGTCACATGATGGCCGCATTGGCATCTTATCCAGAGTTGGGATGTACAGGCGGACCTTACGAGATACCGACTCGTTTTGGTGTATTCGATGAAGTGTTGTGTGGTGGTAATGAGCAGACCCTTCAGTTTGCCAAAGATGTTCTGAATGAAATCATGGATATTTTCCCTTCCGAATATATTCATATCGGTGGAGACGAGTGTCCTAAGGTGCGTTGGAGAGAATGTCCCAAGTGTCAGGCAAAGATTCGTGAATTGGGTTTGAAGTCTACCCCCGAACATACGAAAGAGAATCAGCTTCAGGCTTATTTTATGGGCGAAGTAGAAAAGGTCATCAATGCCCGTGGGCGCAAGATGATGGGTTGGGACGAAATCCTGGAGGGCAATCCCACAAAGACATCTACCGTCATGGCTTGGACAAGTCCGAAGGCCGGTATCAAGTCGGCCCAGTTGCAGCATAAGACGATTATCTGTCCAATCACCCATCTGTATTTCAGCAATCCCGGCTATAACCGCTTGAAGGGAGTGGCGAGTGTGGAGAGAGTTTATAATTTTGAGCCGGTATCCGATGTGCTGACTTCCGAGGAACAGAAAAATATTATTGGTGCACAGGGGTGCATCTGGACCGAATGGACCAAAGATAGTGTGAAGATGGAGTGGCAGATGATGCCGCGTATTGCTGCATTGAGTGAACTGCAGTGGACGAATCCTGCCAAGAAGAACTTGGATAGTTTCTTAAAGCGTTTGCGTCACCAGCTGGATATCTATCGTTTGTATGGCTATCATTATAGGGAAGATATCGAAGAAGCAGCCATCGAAATTAGTCCAGTCTCTGAAGAAGGTAAGGCACTTGTTACCTTGAAGACATTCGATAATGCTCCAATTTATTATACTACTGACGGAACTGTTCCCACGACGGCTTCTTTACGATATGATATGCCTTTTACGGTCAATCAGAATGACTGCATCAAGGCTGTAGTTGTTCGGGGTAATAGGATGAGTGATGTGGTGGAAGAAAAAGTGCAAGCTGCTTCTGAAAAGTAAAACTCTGTCATCACTTTCCTGCTGTCATTGAGGGCGGCAGGAAGGATGATTCAGGAAAAAATGTCCTCCATTGCCGAGATTGGGACAATGGAGGACATTTTTTTGTATTTATTGGAATTCATTTATCCGATGGCTTTCCGGAAGGCACGTCGCCGCTTGTGTTGTTCGGAACGGAAGTAGTCCCATTGTGCCTGTACTTTGGAGTTCAGTTCCATTTCGGGATTGCTTTCGGCGTATTCAAAGCCCAGTTGCTGGTAGACGGGGATGAGGTCGGTAAACAGCAAGGCATTGACGCCCTTGTTCTGATATTCAGGCTTTACGGCTACAAGGAGCAAGTCGAGTATCTTGGCACGGCGTTTGAAGAAAAGAGCCTTCAGCAGGTAGTACCAGCCGAAAGGAAGCAGGCGTCCGTGGGCTTTCTGCAAAGCTTCGGAAAGTGAGGGCATGGAGATACCTACGGCTATCAGTTGGTCATCTTGGTCAGTGACAAGGGTTACCATGCGTAGGTCGAGAATGGGCAGGTACATCTTGACGTACTGATCTATCTGTCGTTGTGACAAGGCAGAGTAGCCGTACAGCTGGCTGTAGGCTTCGTTGATAAGTTTGAAGATAGCTTGGCCATAATCTTTGGCAATCTTTCTTCCTGAGGTATATTTCTTTATTTTCAGGTTATATTTCCGTTGGATGAGGTCAGCGATGCGGCGATGTTTGTCGGGAATGGCATCGGGAACGTAGAGTTTATATTCTACCCAGTCGGCATCTTTCACGAAGCCCATTTGTTCCATATGCTTCGGATAATAGGGATAGTTGTAGATGGTAGCCATGGTTCCCAGTTGGTCGAAGCCTTCGATGAGCATGCCTTCGGCATCCATGTCAGTGAATCCGAGCGGCCCCACGATATCGGTCATACCGCGTTCTTTTCCCCATTGTTCGACAGCCTGTATCAAGGCCTTAGATACTTCTGTATCATCTGTGAAGTCAATCCATCCGAAACGGACATCCTTTTTATTCCATGTCTGGTTTGCCTTATGGTTGATGATAGCTGCCACGCGTCCTACCAGCTTTCCATCCTTGTAAGCCATGAAGTATTCGGCTTCACAAAATTCGAAGGCCGCGTTTTTTCGTTTGTTGAACGTGTTAAGCATGTCGTCAAACAAGTCGGGAACAGAGTATGGGTTGTTTTTGTACAGTTCGTAGTTGAAGCGGATGAAGCGCTTCAGCTCTCGTTTTGTAGTAACTTTCTTGATTGTAACAGCCATGTTTTCAACTTCTTTATTTTATGTGGGGGCAAAGATAATGTTTTTTAATGAAGTATAAAGGATGAAGAATAAAGAATGCGCGGTGATGATTGTCAACCGGCATTGCTGATGAGCCATACTGTATAGCCTACATAGCAGGCTATGAGTATACTTCCTTCGATGCGTGTAATGGTTCGTTTGCCGAAGAAAACACCGAAAATCCACAGGAGGATGCTGGACCCTACCAGTACCAGCAGGTCGATGTTGTTGATGCCTGCCAGATGAAGCGGAGTGATGGAGGCTGAACAGCCCAGTACGAAAAAGATATTGAACAAGTTACTGCCTACCACGTTTCCAATGGCTATTTCGGGATTTTTCTTCAATGCAGCTACAATGCTGGTAGCCAGTTCAGGCAGGGAGGTTCCGCCTGCTACAAGGGTCAGGCCGATGACCGATTCGCTGACGCCCAATGAGCGGGCTATGCCGCTGGCACCGTCTACAAAGAGCTGTCCGCCATAGATAAGCCCTGCCAGTCCGCCTACGATGTAGAGGATGGAACGCCACAAGGGCATATCCTTGATTTCTGTACCTTCTTCGATAGCGGTGGTTTCTGCATTCCCTTCGTTTGTAGGAATTGGCTGGGGTTGTTTGGCGATGGCAAATGTATAGCTCAGGAAAATAGCCATGAAGCAGAGCAGGATCAGGCCGTCGGTAATGCTGATGACGTTATCGTCTGCATGGTCCAGCAGCCTGTCGTTGCCCATGACCAACAAAGCGATGGAGGCCAGGATGCAAAGTGGTATTTCTTTGAGCAGGGTGTTTCGTTGAACGACGATGGGAGCAAACATGGCGGTACAACCTACAATCATCAGTGCATTGAAGATGTTGCTGCCCACCACGTTGCCGACGGCGATGTCGGCACTGCCTTTGAGGGCCGATGATACACTGACGGCCAGTTCGGGTGCCGAAGTACCAAAAGCTACAATGGTGAGTCCGATTACGATGTTGGGGATGTGGAAACGTTTGGCTATGGCCGAGGCACCATCAGTCAATCCGTTGGCACCCAACAGGATGAGGATGAGTCCTCCGATAAGGAATAGTATGTCCATGTTTCAGAATATGTAATAGAGTTTCAGGGCGCAAAGATAATGAAAGGCGCGAGCAGAGACAAACGAAAAACAAAATTTTCTAAATGGAGCCGTTCGGAAGCCTCATTTTATTACCAATAAATAAGTGGTTAATGACCAGATGACAGATCGGTCATTAACCACTTGTTGGGTATCTTTGTATCTTGCGTCACTTGATGCGTGTCACGGTATGCAGCACCTTGCCCGTCTTGTCAATCATGCGGAGCTCCAGAGTTTTGGGAGTCGCCGATATGATGGAGAATCCTGGTTCGGGACTGCAAAATACGGTACCTTCTATAGGGTTTACTTTGCGGCTGAGAGAACCGCTGGAGTTGGTCACGTAGTCGATGTTGCTGCCTTTGACACGTACATGCTGGAAATTGTGGATGTGGCCGCAGACGTACATGTCCACATGATGACGGCGCAGGATGGGGTCTACACGCTGTTGCATGTTCTGGCGCTCTATTTCATCTTTCGGCGTTTCGGCGTAGATAGGATGGTGTCCCACTACGATGACCCAGTCTTCCTTGGCGGCAGCCAATACTCCGTCCAACCATTGCAGTTGGTCATCGATGTTCTGCTGGCAGGCATCGGGGTATTTGTCGTTTTCCTGGCGGTACTTGTCAATGAGGGGAGTGGTGTCCAGCCATACGATGCGTACCGTAGTACCTTCTTCGCTGAAGTCTTTGGTGTAGTAGCGGGCAGGCATCTCCCAGCGACGGCTCACGCGGGTGTAGTCGAGTACGGCTTGTGTCGAGCCGCGGTATTCATGATTGCCAAAGATGGGATACCAGTCAATCATCAGTTCAGGGTGGCTGTAAATCAGTTCGTAATTGGTCATCCACAATGGATCGTTGACCGAACGTACCCCTTCGAAGTGGTGGACGTCTCCGGCAGCAATTACGAATTCAGGGCCTACTTCTTCAGCCATTGTACCCATCAGTTCGGCAATAGGCTTTTGGTCGTAATACCCGTTGCGTCCCAGGTCGTTGGCCACATAGATATTGAATTTGTCGTCATAGACAGAGTAGTCTATTTTGTTTTGGGCAGCGGCCCACTGACCTAGCAGAATGACGGTCAGCAGCAGAAAGAGTCTTTTCATATTCATATATTTCTTTTTATTTAAACGTGTTTCTTACTTTAAAAGTTGATTTTAAATCCTGCATTGACGCGTACGCCATAGTATTCAGCCTGCATGGAACGGTCGGGAGTGCCCTGATAGTAACGCAGGGGTTGGTTCAGCAGATTAGTCGCTTCGGCATAGAAGGTCGTTTTGAACTTTTTGCCGAAAGTGTAGCTGGCATTTACATCCAGATAGTTGACTTTATCGTAGTAGCGGTCGTAGAAGGCTTCCTCGCCCACTTCGTCGATGAATTCGCTCGCAAAGTTATAACTTAAACGAACATTAAAGCCCGCTTTGTCGAAGTAAAGTGAAGCGTTGGCGGTGTGCTCGGGCGAGCCGGGCATGCGGAGATCTTCATTTTCACGGCCCTCGAAGTTGAAATTCTTCACTTTGCTATAAGTGTAGGTATAATTGCCGTAGAAGCCGATGCACTTCAGTGCGGGGGCAATGAAGCCGAAGTCACGCTGGTAGGCCAATTCCACGCCCAGTACGTCGGCATCGCCTGCATTGCGGGGTTGGGTCAGAACATCGTAAGTATGGTTGTTGTAGGTGTAGTTGGTGATGCGCTGATCAACGATGAAATCATTGATTTTCTTGTAGAAAAGTCCTGCACTGACTAATCCGATGCTTTTGAAATAGTATTCGGCACTGAGGTCGAAGTTGTACGACAGGGTCGGAGTCAGATTGGGGTTACCCATTTCCAGTTCGTTATCGCTGCTCTTCACTACCACATTCGGAATCAGGTTGGAGTACTTGGGGCGGGCGATGGTGTTGGTAAACGAAGCGCGGAGCTTGAGGTCGTCATTGACATTGTATTTCAACAATACAGAGGGAAGTACATTGATGTAGCTGTCTGTGTAGTCGCCTGTCGGATCCAGACTTTCCTTGATACCCTGATCTTTGTCTTTCTCTGTGTATACCCAGCCGCTGTATTTCAGGTGGGTGTTTTCCAGGCGGACACCGGCCATCAGGTTCCAACGCTTGCCCAACTGCTGGTCGAAGCGGATGTATCCGGCACTGACGGTTTCGTGTGCCTTGTAGTTACCGCCTTCTTCTTCCAGATTTTCCTCACCTGTAAACTTACTGCTGTCATCGAAAGGCAGGCTGCCGAGGTATTCTTTAGTGAAGGCGTCGCCCACTTTGTAGCGGTCGCCGGCCATATAGCGGTCGCGGCTTTGGTTCTGCAGATGGTTGAGGGCATCGGTCATGAAGATACTTTCGTAATCATCGGTGGGTTCGTAGTCGTAGAAGGTAATGTCTTTCTTCTTGTCCTTGTCGACAACCTTGGCTCCGAATTTCAATTTGTTGCCAAATTTGCCTTTAGCCAGTGGTAATTCGAAGTTGAGGCTGAATTTCAGGTCTTTCTCTTTGATATCTTCGAAACTCTCGTCCAGTTCGTCCAGACCGTAATCGTCGGCATTCATGACAAGATCGTCTGCATTCAGAGCCGACATGTAGGGGCGGCGGATGTCACTCCAGTCGGTATTCATGGCCACTCCTTCACGGTTGAAGCCGATATAACGTTCGTTGGGGCGTTGCTCGCCGGCTTGTGCATAAGACGCTTTCCAGTCCATTTCCAGTTTGCCGAAGAGGTGTTCGCCGCCAAGGGTAAAGTCCATGGTGCGCTGACGCTCCAGGCGGGCATTGCGGTTGTTGGGCGTACCGCCTTTGGTTTGGTAAATCACTTCGTATTCGTTTGCAGTGTCGTCGTCCCACTTATAGGTAGTACGGTAACGGTTTTCCCAGTCGTTGCGATTGTTGAAGATTCCCTTGAAATCAATTTTATGATTGGCATTGATTTCCCAATCCAAGGCCAATGAGTAACTTTGGCGTTCGCGGGTCACGTAGTATTGGCGCATTTCATATTCATCGATGACTACTTCGCCGTTTTCGTTCCGCTCGTAGGCCATCTCCACGTCATCGCTGCCCGCAGGGTTATTCTGGTAGGAAGCGGAGAGCATCACACCCAGTTTGTCGTTGAAGAAACGGTCGCCGTAAGTGAAGCCCAGGTTGAGGGCTGCTTTGCCGCTGACCCAGTTGTAACCTGTTCCGGCCGTGGCAGCAATGATACGTTTGTAGGGCGAGTTTTTGGTGACGAGGTTGATGCTGCCGCCGATGGCGTCGGCATCCATGTCAGGGGTTACCACTTTGTTTACCTCAATGGTCTGGATCATGTCGGCGGGGATGAGGTCGAGCTGAACGTTGCGCGTGTCGCCTTCGGCCGAAGGAATGCGGTTGCCGTTGATGGTGACTGAACTGAGGTCGGCGCTTGTGCCACGTACCTGTCCGAAGCGGGCTTCACCCTGGTCGTACTGCACGTTGATGCCGCTGATGCGTTTCAGGGCATCGCCGATGTTCGAGTCAGGAAATTTGCCAACCTGGTCAGCCGAAACTACGTTGGTGATGCCCAGGCTGGTGCGTTGGGAGTTGATGGCACGGCGCTGCCCTTGGAAGGCGCCGCCTACAACGACTTCCTGCAATTCGACACCTTCGTTCATGACGACATCCTTGTCCAGCGTCTTGCCTTGGGGAACCGTAATCTTCAGTTCTACGGGTGAATAGCCTACGTAGGTAACTTTGATTGTATAAGTTCCTGGATCAAGATTGGAAAAAGTATAAAAACCGTTGACGTCGCTCGTGACGCCAGTGTGCAGTTTTTCAATGTAGATGGAAGCACCCGGAAGCGTTTGCTTGGTGTTGTCGATAATACGGCCTCGGATAGCTCCTTTAGCCTCGTTTGCAGTTTCATCAGCCATCAGTGTGATGGCAGTCGCGGTCAAAAATAGAAAAGAACAAATCAATCCTTTTACAATCTGTTTCATACCTGTTTTTACTGTGATTATTTTGCCGCAAAAGTACAGGCATGCCGTTACGCAATCTTTACAGGCTTTTGAAGAGAACGTAACAAAAATGTTGCAACGAAGTTACAAAAGGAGGAGAGATGCATTTAGAGCTTGCTGCATCGGATAAGGACTTTCCTGTCATCAGCCAGTGTGGTGGCAAAAAGATACACATTTCCACCTTCGGCCAGCTTGAACCGTTTGCGCAGTTCAGCCACGCTTGCGGGAAAGTTGCGGACAGTCAGATTGGCTTTTTGTACATCGCCGAGCAGTTCTTTTACTTCGCGTTTGCCGAATCCACACCAGCTGTCTATGTGGAACGCGCGGCCGGGGAAATGGGGCAACGCTTCGTCTGAGGTATAGAGGTGGCTGTTGGGATGAAGCTTCTCTACCTTATATATATGGGTCAGGCTGCGGAAAGCGCCGGCTTTGAGTAGTGAGGCG
>ULXJ01025303.1_pt1 | contig 68117 bp, 44 predicted proteins | sample 1960981 | NCBI WGS metagenome assembly ULXJ01 (sample SAMEA4835830, study PRJEB28245) | human gut metagenome | biome: gut microbiome; material: fecal sample | place: Denmark | collected 2008 | reverse complement strand
TTCGTGTAGGGCTCGCCGTTCAGACGGACGGACTGGATGTACTTGTTATCCGGGCTCACAGACGAAGCTTCGACGGTAAAGGTCTTGCCTTCCGGCAGCTTGACCGTCACCTTCTCGAAGAGCGGACTGCCGAAGACAAAGATTCCGTTGGACGGATTTACCTGATAGAAACCCAGTGCGGAGAGCACATGCCAGGCCGACATCTGACCGCAGTCCTCGTTACCGATGATGCCTTCGGGCTGGTCGGTATAGAAGTTACGCTGGATGTAGCTGATTTTCTCCGCAGCCTTCCACTGCTGTCCGGCATAGGCATAGAGGTAGGCCACGTGGTGGCTGGGCTCGTTGCCGTGGGCATACATGCCGATCAGACCGCTGATGTCGTCCGAAGCATGTTCGCCCATGTCGCCTTCGGCCACGAAGAGCGAATCCAGCTTGCCGACAAAGCGTTCGTCACCGCCCATCAGTTCAATCAGGCCCTCGGGATGCTGGGGCACGAAGAAGGTATAGTGCCAGCCGTTTCCCTCGCAGAAGTCGCCCCAGCCGTGGATGGACTGGAAGGGATCGTAGGGTGTGCGCCAGCTTCCGTCGTCCATCTTCGGACGGATGAAGTTGATGCTCTTGTCGAAATACTGCTCATAGTAGTGCCCGCGCTTCATGAACGTGTCGTAGACGTCCTGCTTGCCAATCTTCTGTGCCATCAGGGCCAGGCCCCAGTCGTCTGCGGCATATTCCAGAGCAATGGATGTGGCTTCGGGCATCTTGTCGCACGGTATCCAGCCTTTCTCCAGTACATAAGGTACGCCGCGCTGTTTCTCGTACGTGGCCGAAGCGACCATCGCATTCAGGGCCCGTTCGGGATCAAAGCCCTGGAAGCCTTTCAGATAGGCGTCGGCTATCACCGGAACGGCACTGTAGCCCGGCATCTGGTTGGTTTCACCTCCCACCAGCGGCCAGATGGGCAGTTTGCCCTGCTGGTCGTAGATGCTCAGCATGGAGTTCACCATATCGGGAACCAGCTGCGGCTGGATGATGGTGAGCAGCGGATGCAGCGTACGGTAGGTATCCCACAGCGAGAAGGTGGAATAGTTGGTCCAGCTGTCGGCCTTGTAAATCTTGTCGTCGTGTCCGCGGAACTCCCCGTTCACGTCGGCATACAGCGTCGGGGCGATGAACATGTGGTACAGGCTGGTATAGAAAATTTTCTTGCCCCGCTCGTCACTGCTCTCCACGTTGATGCACGACAGCATCTCGTTCCAGCGTTTCTCCGCATCGGTACGCACCTTTTCAAAGTCCCATCCGGGTTGCTCGGCTTCCAGATTGGCCAACGCGTTGGCACAGCTTACGGACGACAGGGCCACCTTGAGCTGCACGTTCTTCGGATTGTCCTTGAAGGTAAGCACCCCTTTCACGGCCTTGCCCGTCAGCGTGTCCTGGCCGGCAGGCGTATCGTCGTCGAATACGGCCACACTCTCGATGGGCTGTTCGGATTTCAGCACGAAGAACACCTTGTGCTGCGGGCTCCATCCCCTGGAGAAGCGGTAGCCCTCCACCGTATATTCGTCCACACGCTTCAGGCCGGTTTCAAAGGCACGGTCGCCGTTGCCCTCCTTCAGGTTCACCAGCAGGCGCGGTGTTCCTTCGGGATAGGTATAGCGATGGATGGCCACACGGTCGGTAGCCGTCAGCTCAGCACGTACGCCGTTGTCCATCAGCAACGAATAGTAGCCGGGAGCCACTTGCTCGTTCTCGTGTGAGTAATAGGTGGAGCAGGAACCCTCGATGTTGTCCTGTTCGCCGCGGGCCGTCCGCACCTCGCCTACGTAGGGCATCAGCAGCACGTCGCCCAAGTCGGCACAGCCCGTACCGCTGAGGTGTGTATGGCTGAAGCCGATCAGGACGCTGTCCGAATAGTGATAGCCCGAACACCAGTCCCAGCCTTTATGAATGTTCTGCGGTCCCGCCTGAACCATTCCCAGCGGGACACTGGCACCGACAAAGACATGCCCGTGTTCGCCCGACCCGATGTAGGGATCCACGTAGCGGAGGTAGTCCTGAGCGTCCGCCTTGTTATCTTTCTGCGAGACACATGCTGACGGCATCAGGCCCAGCAGTCCGCATAGTACCACTCCTGTGGCAAGTGAAAGTACTTTCATACGTTATGATTGTTTTTTAAGGTTATGTTCGTTAGAGGCTGTTCAACAGGTCCAGCTTGCCGTCGTCTATCAGCTTGATGATCAGCTCGCCGAACAGCGTATTCTGCCAGGCAAACCACTTGCGGGTAAACTTTTCCGGATTGTCCTTGTGGAAAGATTCGTGCATGAAGCCTGTACCGGCGTCGGTAGTCATCAGCATGCGGATGCATTCCTTGATTTCGTCATCGTCCTGACTGGTGAAGGCCTTCATCATGATGCTCATCGGCCACACCATGTCATATCCGATATGCGGACCGCCGATACCCTCACCGGCCTTGCCCTTGAAGAAGTAGGGATTGCCCTCGCTCCACACAAAGCGGCGGGTGTTCTGATAAATGGGGTCATGAACGTCGACGTCACCCAGATAAGGCATGGCCAGCAGGCTGGGCACGTTGGCATCGTCCATCAGCATGTGGCTTCCATAGCCGTCCACCTCGTAGGCATAGATGGTGCCATACTCCGGATGTTCGCAGGTAGCGTATTTGTTCAACGCCTGTTCCACCTCGTCGGCCAGGTCGGTACACTGCCGGGCCAGGTCAGCATCCTTGTTCACCTCCGTCAGTATCTCGGATGCCTTCCGCAAGGAAGTCACGGCAAAGAAGTTGGACGGAATCAGGAAAGGCAGTGTCGTGGCGTCGTCCGACGGACGGAAGATGGAGACAATCAGCCCCACCGGATTGGCCGGAGCACCCCAACCGTCGTTGATGGTGGTGTCGGTGGCACGCTCGGTCTTGCGCTGGAAGCGGTAAGGTCCCTTGTCCTCCTTGCGCTGCTGTTCCTTGAAGGTACGCAGGATGTTCTCGACAGCCTTCAGCCAGTTCTCGTCGAAGATGCTGGCATCTCCCGTCACCTTCCAGTAATGGTAGGCCAGACGCAACGGATAGCATAGGGAGTCGATTTCCCACTTGCGCTCGTGCAGTTCGGGTTTCATGTCCGTCCGGTCGGTCTCCCACTCGCTTCCCTTCGGCCCGTCGTTGAAGGCATTGGCATAGGGATCCATATTGATGCACAGGAACTGCCGGCGGATGACTCCCTCGAGCATCGTCTTCAGCTTGGGGTCTTCGTTGGCAAACTGCACGTAAGGCCACACCTGTGCCCCCGAGTCGCGCAGCCACATGGCGTGGATGTCGCCCGTATAGACAAAGGTGTCGGGCTTGCCGTCCAACATGCGGAAGTGTACGGTGGTGTCCAGCGTATTGGGGAAACAGTTCTCGAACATCCAGGCCAGATAGGGATTCTTCAGCAGGGCCTTGATTTCGGCAATCTTCTTCTCGATGATGTCTGACTGGAACAGACGGTCCTCCACCTTGGGACGCTGGCTGACGTACTGCCCCACATTGTCCTGACGGGCCACATAGGTTGCTTCAGCCCGTTCCGTACTGCCGAGCGGATTCATACGGATTACCTTGCCGGAGGCCGCATCGGCCTCCATCACAACAACGCCCAGCAAGGTTACGGCCGTTGCCCACATTTTCTTGTTCATGATCGGTTTCTATTCTTAAAGAGGTTTATTTTACTACGATTTCGTCTACAAACATCCACCCCATCACCTCGCGGTTCAGCAGGCCCTGGAAGTGGACATAGCGCGCTTTGGCCGTTCCTTCCCAACGATATTTCTGGATGACCAGCTTCTCTTCGGTCACAGGGACTTCGGTCGCAATCCGCTTCAGTTCCTGGTACTGCTTGCCGTCTTCGGAAACGGAAATCACCACTTCTTTCGGCAACCAGATTTCAGGTCCCCGCAGCTGCATGAAGTCGGCCTCCACCAGCTTGATGTCGGTCACCTTCTCCAGGTCGATGGTCACGTCCGCATCCTTGCACAGGAAGCCCTGCCAGCGTTTGTCGCCATAGGTCCATCCGCCGCGGATGCCGTCGGTCAGCGCCGTTTCGCCGGTCGACGGATACTGAGGCGCATACGGATAAGCATAAGTCACCTTCTTGTGGAGGGCCAGATGTTCTGCCGGCTGACGGGCTTCCGGACGCTCGCCCACTTCCTGTTCGAGGTCGAACGGATGGTAACCCTGCGACTGTAACCACTTCACTTCCTTCAGGGCCGCTTCGCGGAAACGGGGCCAGTCCTTTCGGCCGGGTTCGGTCCAGGCCACTTCGGACAACGCCAGCAGGCGCGGGTAGATCATGTATTCGGCATGTTCTTCCGTAGGGATATATTCGGTCCAGACGTTGGCCTGCACACCCTTGATGTAGGGTTTCTGTTCCTCGGTCAGTTCGGCGGGAACCGGATTGTAAGAGTAAACTTTTTCCAAAGTGAGGTAGCCTCCGATGGCTTCGGGCTGTGTGCCGGGAGCATCCTGATAGGCATCCAGGTAGCAGAACTCGCCGGGCGTCATGATGACGTCGTGACCGGCCTTGGCAGCCGTAATACCGCCCTGCTCGCCCCGCCACGACATCACCGTGGCACTGGGGGCCAGTCCGCCTTCCAGAATCTCGTCCCAACCGATCAGCTTGCGGCCGTGGTCGTTCAGGAATTTCTCGATGCGGTGAATCAGGTAGCTCTGCAGTTCCTTCTCGTCCTTCAAGCCTTCCTTGCGGATGCGGGCCTGGCACTTGGGACATTTTTCCCAGCTGCTCTTGGCCGCTTCGTCGCCGCCGATGTGGATGTATTCCGAGGGGAAGAGGTCCATCACCTCCAGCAGCACGTTCTCCAGGAAGGTAAAGGTCTCTTCGTTGCCGATGCAGAGTTCGCCGTTCTGATAAGGTTTGCCCGAACAGGAGAGTTGCGGGAACACGGCCAGCACCTCTTCCGAATGGCCCGGCATCTCGATTTCAGGAATGACGGTGATGTGCAGCTTGCGGGCGTGTTCCAGTATCTCGCGCACGTCGTCCTGCGTATAATATCCACCTTCAGCTCCGGGGTCATCCTTGCGGCAATACTTACGGCCTCCCGTCCACCAGGCTTTCCAGTTGGGATAAGGACGATAGGCGGCCTGTTCGGTCAGCTGCGGATAGTGCTTGATTTCCAGACGCCAGCCTGCGCCGTCGGTCAGGTGCCAGTGAAGGCGGTTCAGCTTGTAGCGGGCCATCGCATCGAGCTGCTTCATCATGAACTCCTTCGAACGGAAATGGCGCGACACGTCCAGATGCAGTCCGCGGTAGCCGAAACGGGGATAATCGCTCAGGCTGGCACAAGGCAGGGTGAAGTTTCCCTCCTGCTGCCCGGCTTCGGCCATCTGCAGCAGCGACTGGAAGGCATAGAACAGTCCGGCCGGCGTAGTGGCTTCGGCCCGGACCCCCTTCTTGTCCACCGTCAGCCGGTAGCCTTCGTCGGAGGCCATGCCCGGCAGGCTGTCCACCTGTTCGAACCGGAAGGAAGCCTGTGCGTCGTCCGAAGCCTTCAGGCCGAAGGGCGACGATTCAAGAACAGCTGCCAGGTCACTTTTATCCGTTCCCGACAGATTGGAATAAAACATTTCTCCTGTTGCGAAGGAGTAGGTTCCCGACTGTACCTCACACGTTTGAGGCTGTGGAATCAGGAGCACATTCTTTTGCTCGGACGAGCCGCATCCCATCACCAACAGGCAAGACAGGAACATAGTCAGATGAATTTTCATGGTATATCATTAATTAAAAATATTCATAAGCGCGCTTCAGCGGCCTAAATTACTAAATTATTTTTGAAACAACACCATCAAGGCAGGCAAAATTTTCTGACAACCGGTATCAGTCGAAACAGACGGCCTGACATCGCCCTCAATCAGCCTCCTGACGAAAAATGACTTCAAACAGTTCGACATCGCCCTCTACCCGAATCCGGGACGTGTCTTTCCCGATGTTCAGCCGCATGTAGGGAGTGTCCAGAGCCGTTTCAGACAATACTTCGCCCCGTGCGTCCAGCTGGCAGAGTCTGGCAGACGAACCCGGACGCACCAGCAGGGTGCAGGCCGTGGTACCTTCGGGCAAACCGAATACCAAAGTACCTTCGTTGACGAACGAAGTGGCAGGCAGTTCGTCGAAAGCCAGCAGGGCATCGGGTTTCCAGTCCGACTCCACGGCAAAGCCCAAACGTTCCTCGCGTACGGGATTGACCTCGAACGAACGGACAGCCGCCCAGTTGGTTTTCGCCGTATGCAGCTTCTTCAGACGGATGTAGCGGGCCTGTACGGCGTCGCCCGTCCAGCGGACCACATATTGTTTCTCCAGCGTATCGGACAGGGCTTTCCAGGCCTTCCCGTCCACCGAATACTCCAGCAGGGCACGGTCGAAATAGTCCACGTCGTCCGTGGAGTTGCGTCCTTGCAGGATGGACACCTCCCGGACGGGCTTCACCAGTCCCAGGTCCACACCTATCCAGCTGCGGTCGTCCTGCGAAGTGCCCGACGTGTAATAGGTCGTCGTGTCGTTGTCGAACATCAGCTTGCTCTGCGTCGTGGCCAGCGTGGGGAACGAGCCGATGGCCCGGCAAGTGGCCGGTTTCTTTCCGGCTTCGCGCAGGTAGAAAGCTCCCAGCAGGTCGTCCATGGCATGTTCGTAGAAGGGTTGCAGCTTCATGGTACCCGCCTTGTGTGCATTATAGGCTTTCAGGTCGTCAGTCGTCATCAGGTTGTCGAGGTAGGCTGCCCAGAAGTCGGCCGCACTGCCCGTCTTATACAGGTCCATCAGCCGGAGCGCCTTCTTCCCGCGGGTACCCAGTTTGCCGAATTCCACCAGCCAGGGACGCAGCTCGTTCTTGAGCAGCAGGTTCCGGCATTCGGCCTCCATCACGGCCGGTGTCCGCTCCACCCGTTCGAATTCGCGGAGCAGCGCGTCATAGTCGGCTTGTGTATAGGGATCGTCCATGCGGAATGTCTTTGTCTCCCACGACTCGGCACGGCGGTAACCGGTCTCCGTGTCACACGAATGGATGGCAAACGTCCGGTAGGCATCCTTTACCTCGGGAGCCAGTTCGCCCAGTCCGCGTTCCCAGCTGTCAAGGGCATTGTAGCCGGCAATGTTCCAGGCATAGTCGGCCACGCTGTACAGGGCCAGTTTCGAGGCTTCCCCGTGCTCCATCGGGTTGCTGATGAGTCCACACAGGTCCTTGTCCGTCAGGGTGGTATCCAGCCCGTAGGACGGTCCCTGCATCACGATGTGGCGGGCATAGTCGGTCACGGGAAAGTTCCACCAGTACAGGGCCGGACGGCGGATGCGGGAGTTCACCCACTCCATCGTCTCGCGGGTCAGGTCGCTGCACACCACGTCGCCCGTCCAGAACACATTGATGGAGGGGTCGAGCGTATTGCCATAGATGGCCAGACTTCCTTTCGGAGAGGGATTGGCCCACAGCCTGGAATAGTCCGTGGGGCAGACGATGAGCGGAGCCACCCCTTCCTTCACCTTCACGAAGTCCTCGTTCAGGCGGTTCAGCAGTTCGGTCTGTTTGTAGGGATTGGTACCTTCGCCCGAGATGTCGTCAAAGAAGATGGCAAACGAACGGACGCCCAGGTCGTACATCCCGTTGAACTTGTTTACCAGGTTCCGGTAATCTTCTTCATTCCACTGGATGTCCTGCCCCGGATGGATGGCCCAGACGAAGTCCACCCGGTTGCGGTTGCACGCCTCCACCAGCTCGCGGATGTTGTCCGCCTCTTTTTCCGGGTAAGGCAAGCGCCAGTTGGGACAGCTGTGATACGGATCGTCCTTCGGGCCGTACAGGTAGTAGTTCATCTTGAACTTGCCGTAAAAGTCGATCAGCGACAGACGCACTTCGTGTGACCAGGGCGTCCCGTAGAAGCCCTCCACCACACCACGGTATGGCAGGTCGGGATAGTCGTTCACCGTCAGGCAGGGCATCTTCCCGCCGGCCGATACCGGACTTTCCAGCACGGCCCGCAGGGTCTGCAAGCCATAGAAAGCTCCTTTTTCGTCATATCCTGTGATGCGGACACCCTTTCCGTCTATCACCAGTTCGTAGGCACCCGACACGGGTTTCACCCCTTTCTTTTCCGCCTGTCTGGAGCCGTAGTCTATCTCCAGCGTCACTCCTTTCCTGGCGATGGTCAGAAAGTCCATGCCGTCGGCCACGCCGCTCCGCTTGCCTTTCAGCCGGAAACCCTGACCGATGTCCAGCGTTTCTCCTTCAGCCAGCCGGAGGACATGGGGCGTCGGGTTGATCAGCAGCCCGTGGTGGTCCAATGCCTGTCCGGGAACCGGGTTCACATCCTGCGATTCCGACCGCTGGGAGCCCAGGTCAAAGTCGCTTTCCTGAGCCGCCAGCCCGCCGCACACCAGCAGCGAGGCCATCAGCAGGAACAGATTCTTCTTGATTTTTTTCATTTTCATCATCAATTTATAGGTTAAACAAATAATTCCGTGTTATCGGGAGCCGTCCGGATAGGGCAGCAGTTCTTTCGTCGCTTTCAGTGCCGGACGCTGTGCACCTCTGGCTTTCAGAGCGTCCGTCAGTTCCCTGGCCAGTTTGCGGACCACTTTCGGCATATCGGCAGCCAGGTTGTTCTGTTCCGAGATGTCCTGACGGATGTTGTACAGTTCCGTCAGCCCGTTCTCCCAATGGTATATCAGGTGATAGTCTCCTTTCAGGATGGACGAATAGGCTCCATAGCCTTCCGCTATCTCCTGGGTTTCTCCCCACAGGTTGGGGAAATGCCAGACCAGCGTCTTGCCGGCATCCACCTTTTTCGGATTTTTCAGGACCGGAACGAAGCTCTTCCCGTCTATCGTCTGGACGGTCCGGTAATTCCGGATGCCGGCCATTTCGAGGATGGTCGGGAAAAAGTCCTCGATAATGACCTTCTGTTCGCAGCTGCTTCCCGGCTTCGTCACTCCCGGCCAGTACACCATCATCGGTTCGCGTACGCCGCCCATCAGGGAAGAGCCTTTTCCGGCACGGGCCGGATAGTTCGGGTCACGGTTGGGCACACCCTCCCGACAATAGCCCAGGGCCTGTCCGCCGTTGTCCGACATGAAGAGAATGATGGTATTCTCTGCCAGTCCCGGCACACTCTCCAGATAGTCCATGAGGTCGCCCAGGCTCTTGTCCATGCCTTCGACCAGTGCCGCGTACTTGGCTTCCTTCTCACCCAGCGGGGCTTTCAGCTGTTCGTCGTATTTTCCCCGGTAGTTGTCACTGAACCGCTTGTCGTCCTCAATGGGGGTATGCACCGCATAGTGCGACATATATAGATAGAACGGCTGTTTCATTGCCACCGCCTTCTTCATTTCCTTCAGGGCTTCCAGCGTCAGGGCTTCCGTCAGGAAGATGTCCTGTCCGTAATATTGTTCCAGCCCGCCGACGGCGAAACGGGAGCCCTGGCCGAAGTTGCGCGTTCCCAGATAGCTGCCCGGAGCACCGTTGGCTCCTCCGGCAATATTGACGTCAAAGCCCATGTTCAACGGATTTTCTCCCGGCGTTGTCCGTGCGCCGAAGTGGGCCTTGCCGCAATGGATGGTGCGGTAGCCGTTGTCCTTCAACACCTGCGGCAGCGGAGTGATGGCGGCGATGTTGCTGAGTTTTCCTTCCATAGCCGCCGGCTGTATGCCGTTGTAGTTCCAGTCCGGCAGTTCCAGCACTTCGCTGGGCTGGTCGGTCTGCTGGTTCGGTTCCAGCGTCCAGTTGGTCACACGGTGGCGTGCGGCGTTCATGCCCGACATCAGGCTGCAGCGGGTCGGCGAAGAGATGGCACAGGCATATGCCTGGGTAAACCTCACTCCCATCCGCGCCATGCGCTCCATGTTGGGAGTGTGATATCGCTTGTTCAGTGCCGAAATTTCATCGCCGTTGAAGGGCACGGACGTGTCCTGCCACCCCATGTCGTCCACAAGGAACATGATGATATTGGGCCGTTGGACCTGCTGTGCATGAATCGAGAGCGTTCCCAACAATCCACATGCACATAACGGTGTAAAATAATTTTTCATATATCTTTCTATTAATTATTCAATCGATTATCCGAAAAACGTATTCCGTATTCCCCCTCACTGTTTTTTTACCAGATCTATCAGGTGATGTCTGATTGGCAGAGCCGGATCTTCAGGAACTACAATGTCATACGAGAATTCCCACCAGAATACACCAGCATATTTTTCTGCGGACACCCAGGCAAGTTTGGTTTGGATGGTTTCTGGATTCTCCATCGTCACAAAACTTTTGCCGTCGGGAGAAAAATAGTAATTCACCTTGGCTTTTTCGTCGTATTCCGCATGCCATCCCTTATCCAACAACAGCAGGAAGTCGTTATAGCTGAAATAGCGGCCATATTTATTCAACTTCTCCGTCACTTTCTGTCCCGGAGAAATTCCGTCATATTTGAAGCCATAGTTAGCCAAACCTATACAGATTTTTTTCTTGTCGAACACTTGCCAGTTCTTGAGTTCCCTCTGCATTTTGTCCAACGGAGTGTTATGGGTAGCCACATATCCCCAGATGCCACCTCCCATGTCATAGGTCATGACATTGACCCAGTCAATGCTGGCCGACAGGCTGTCTGCAAGCTCTTTTCCGTAGACCTGCCACGAGTGCAGGGCCGTGGTAAGGTACAACCTTTTCCCCAACCGCTGCCCGGCCACATCCAGTTTTTTACGGATTTCTCCCATCAGCACACTATGGAGGGTCAAATCCAAATCACTTTCCCAGTCGATTTCAATTCCGTCAAATCCGTATTTCGTCATAAACTCTACCATAAAGCTGGTAAACTTGTCCCGCGTCCCGCTGTCTTTGACGCGTTCCATAAATCCCTCGCCGGCAAAAGATATCAGGATTCTTGTCCCGCCCTCCTGTGCCTTCTGGATGAAATACGGAATCACTTCCCGACCCCGGTCAGCAGGATAACTGAACTTATCCACCAAATTTTCAATGATTTCATCCTTCGTTTTACCAAAATCAAACGCTTTCCAGTCTGGAGCAGCCATCAGATAGATGTTGTCGAAACGGGAAAAATCAATCCGGTCCACCCACGCAATCTGCCGGACCTTTCCCCCTACCACATAAGTGGAATGCATCAGGTTTTCCGCCATTACCATGACGGAAAACCCCAAGCAAACAATCAAACTGATTATTTTATTCATAAATATTTTCCTTTACAAATTAATTTTCTCCCCGCTGGTCGGGATTCTTCTGCTTATAGAAATTAATCCTTTCGGTCCATGTCCGGTTTTCCAGCGGGAATACCTTGTGGGTGTTGGCCCATTCGATCCACTTAGCCTCCAGTTCTTCCACTTTTTCGGGGTATTGTCCGGCCAGGTCGTTTGTCTCGAACGGATCCTTGTCCAGGTCTATCAGTTCCCACTGCATGTTCCGGTTGGCCTTCACCAGCTTCCAGTGACCGTCGATGATGCCACACGAACTCTGGTGTTCGAAGTAGAGTGTCCGCTCTTCCACCGGCTTCCCTTCCGCGGCCGGCAACAGGCTCCGGCCCGGCAGGTCGGCATGCCCGAAGCGTTCGGGATAGACGGCCTGTCCCAGCGCCATGCAAGTCGGCAGAATATCGATGATGTGGGCCGGCTGCCGGCACACCTGTCCCTCCATCCGGTTCTTCCGCTTGTCGCCATAAGTCAGGATAAACGGTGTACTGGTACCACCTTGAAATACCCACTTCTTGTAACTCCGATACGGCGTATTAGACAAGTCGGACATCAATTGTCCCAGATAACCGCCCTCGTCTGTAGCACCATTGTCACTGAGAAACAGAAATACCGTATTCTCATACATACCTTTCCGTTTGATGGCTTCCACCAGTTTGCCGATACCCTCATCCATAATCTCTATCATGGCTGCATAGGTAGCCATATCCTTCGTCCATTGCTTCTGTTGTTCAGGCGTAAGCTCTTCCCAACGTGGGCGCTTACCACCAAATTCTTTGTTGAAAATCGGCAATTCCATATTGTCTGGAATCAATCCCATTTCTTTCTGCTTTTCAAAACGCCGACGACGCAAAACGTCATACCCCACTTTATAACGGTCCATACACTTCTCTACAGCTTCAGCCGGAGCTTGTAGAGGCAGATGCGGAGCATAATGGGCTACATAAAGAAACATGGGTTGAGCAGGATCATGCCGGTTTACAAAACATACGGCCGAATCGGTAATGGCCCGTGTATAGTAATAATCATCCGGAACCGTTGTAATCCGTTCCAGATCATTGTACAATGGTTCAGGCTTATAATAGCTGCCACCACCATGCAGGCAACCATAATAACGGTCAAATCCGCGCTGCACAGGATAGCTACCGTTAGGTGAATCGTAAGCACCGGTAGTCGTCACATGCCATTTTCCACTCATATACGTACGATATCCACCTGCTTTCATTACCTCGGCTATGGTAGGATAAGCCTTGTCAATCTGGCCGCGATACCCCGGCCGATGTTCGTCCACCTCGGCCATCCAGCCCATTCCCACTTCATGCTGATATCGGCCAGTGAGCAGTGCAGCCCGGCTTGGACAACTACGTCCCGTGTTCTTGAATTGGCTGAAACGGACACCTTCCGCAGCCAGTTTATCAATATTGGGAGTCTGGATTTCGCTACCATAGCATCCTATATCCGAAAATCCCATGTCATCACACAAAATAAGCACAATGTTAGGAGTGGTAGTATGTTGAGCAGCTACCGGAACGATGCCGCACGAAAAAAAAGCAGAAAATAAAAGTTTGTTCATCATTTCTGAATTTAATTGCCAAATATAATAAAAATAAACCATTTTATCCTCACAAAAAGGCCTGCAAAAAAACAAACAGTCCTTTCTGACTGAAATTAAAAAGGATTGCTTGCGAAGTTCTTCAAGATTTCTTTTGAACTACAGCAAACAATCCTAGCCTTTTTACCTATACCTATTGAAACTGGGACCCTAAGATGGTCCCGATAGAATAATCAAAAATAATCCATCGGGACCTTGGGGATGCTATATGAATTTAAAAATCTATTTTTAGTTTTGAGCAGGTACACCAATAGGAGGAGTATCCACTTCTGTAGACCAACCTGGATTCTGATAGATAACAGAAGTGCTCAGGTCTTCCAGATTGCTTGCTGTCTGTCTGAAGTTCTTCACACCAATCGGTGACAGATAATGGGCTTCGCACCATTTGTAACCACGGTTATACAAATAGTGATTAGAGTTAGCTCTGTAAGGACAGAGGTATTTACCTGAGTTAGTTTTACCGGAAATGTTAGGACCATCTACTTCACCTTCACCCTTAAGTGCTCCCTCAGCAAAATCAGCCAATTCTTCCGACTCCCATAAATTCATACCCGATACACGATAAGCTTCGCCGGGGAAGTTTTCATAATTGAGTTGATCAAGTGCTCTCCAACGCTTCAAATCAGCCATACGCATACCTTCCTCTATCAATTCACAGCGGCGTTCACGACGAATGTTATACAACAGTTTCGAAACCTGTTTTCCTGCTGAATATACAGCCCAGTCGGTTTCAAAAGTCTGTGGGCCGTCCTTATAAGCTACAGCTTCCTGGATGCTGCTCGGGAATACCGTCGCATTGACCGTAATCATGTAGTCTTCGGGCAGACCGGCACGCTTTCTCAGCTGTTTCCAGTAACCATCGGCCGTAGCGTCGATGCTGTTGCCACCGTTCTCGATGCACGATGCCTCGATATAGTTCAGATAGGCTTCCGTTGCACGGAACACGGGGCAGGCCTCCGTTCCATAATTACCTTCACGATAATAAACATTTCCCAATCCTTTACGCAACATATAACCAGTATTGGCCTTACGCGTTCCATCCAACAAATTCAAAGGAGTTGACAAATAAACAGGATCGCCTGTTGTTTCATGATATCCCACCATTTCACCGGGAGTCATCATAAACAACTGAAGACGGCTGTCACGATTCTTGCGTACATTCTTTATAGAAGTGTCCGTATATTCCGGATGAGCATAAATAGGTTTACCATCTCTGAAAAGGAACGTTTCCACATAATTACGGTTAAAACCAGTATTACCACCATTATACAAATAAAAGACTGCTGAATGCCCAATTGAATATTCATCATAATTATAAGCTCTCCACAACAAAATTTCAGGATAAGATTCCAAACTTTGGTCACAGAACTGAGCATAGTAAGGATTGTTCATCTTATACTGAGCATCTCCTTCAGAATTATCCCACAAGTCAACATTGGCAGCCGTATTGTTAGCCAAAGGAATAGCATCGGCCACTTGCTTGGCAGCTTCCTTGCATTCGGCCAGGAAGAAACTGATTTCTGTATCAATGTTGAAATCTCCCAAATCATTCCGATCGCCCGGCCAACCTTCACCACCGGGAACAAACGCTGTACCCTTGTGGTAAGTTTCCCAAGAAGCTTCATACAGAGCGACTCTCGACTTGAACAACAATGCTGCATTCTTGGTAATACGATTCTTACCACCATCAGGACTGTTGGACAACAAAGCAATAGCACGATCCAAGTCTTCCAAAATGAAACGAGCTACTATATTACGGGGTTGTCGTTTGCTGGCAGCAATCAATACTTCATTATCATTGTCAAGCGTTTCGGTGATAATAGGGAAGTCACCCAACGCTTGTAACTTACCGAAATAATTGTAAGCACGAAGGAAATAAACTTCACCCAGGTAATGCCCAGCACTAGAACCTGAAAGTTCACCGTTATCATAACGAGGCTGTACAATATTCAGGAAATAATTGCAACTACGAATAGTCGTAAATTCCCAATTACCGTCTGTTTCCGGGGTTCTCCATTGTCCAGGAGTCCAGATGGTACTATATCCAGTACCTACCAAATTATCTGTATTGTTATCATTATCCCAGATGCCAACGATATCCCAACCACTATGAGTCGAGAAAGGATATAAGGCAACGGCATATGATGCCAAATCAGCTTCTGTGTAAAGGAAGTTTTCAGGCGTGATTTCGTCAAGCGGCTCTCTGTCCAGAAAATCGTTACAGGACGAGAAAGCAGCCACACCGCACAAAAGCCCTATGTATAATTTATTCAGTTTCATATCATTTCATTTTAAAAGTTAACATTCAGACCGAAAGAAATATTTCTAGATAAGGGGTAATTTTTACCGCTGTTATTCAAGCTTTCAGGATCAAATCCGTCGGGCAATCCAGTAATGGTAAAGAGGTTTTCACCCGATACAAACAAACGACAACGAGAAATTCCGACCTTGGCAGTCCATGCCTCTGGCAGGGTATATCCCAACTGCAAATTCTTCACACGCAAATAAGATGCATTGGACAAATAACGAGTCTGAGTATACGTATTTTTACCAGAATTCTCCAGCGGACGAGGATAGAAAGCATCGAGATTGGCAGGGAAGAAACCGTCTTCATTTGCCACTTCATCACCCGTTGTGAAGAAATCAAGATGAGAAACAAAGCAACTGGAATTCCAAGTGCCTCCGGATGCTCCGAAATACATATTGCCACCAATCCAGTAATCACGTTTGGCTGTACCCTGCAAGAAAATACGCAAGTCAAAGCCCTTCCATTCGGCGTTCAAGTCCAAACCGAAATTAAAACGCGGAGTCGAGTTACCTATAACATAAGCATCACCCGGATCACTTTCGGTTGAACCCCAGGAAATCTTACCGTCTCCGTTACGATCTACATACATTACATCACCAGCACTCCAGTTGTTACCCCAAGTCACACCACCATTCGGCAGGTTGGCCAGGTAGGCATCCATTTCTTCCTGAGTCTTGGCAATGCCCAACGTTTCCAATCCCCAGATTTCATTCAAATACTGACCTACACGCCATGCACTCAACGAACCGTCCACATTCGGATAATCCAAGATTTTCTGACGGGCATCCGAGAGAATGAATCGTGCACCATAGCCAAATTCTCCAATGCGGTCTCTCCAAGAAATTTCCAAATCAAAACCTCTCGATACCATCTCAGCATTATTCATCTTAGGAGGTGTCGTACCCAACGTAGCAGGACGCTCAGGTGCAGGTCCTACCATATCCTTTGTCGTACGGTTGAACCAGTCAAAGCCTACTGTCAGACGGTTTCTGAACATGGCCAGTTCGAAACCGATATTCCAAGACTGCATAGTTTCCCATCCCAACAGAGAAGTTCCCAAACCAGGATAAGAAGAAACATTTGGCATTTCATTATTAATCAACCAAGAACTACCCTTGGCAGTAAATGGCATACGTAAAATATAAGGATACAAGTCTTTAGTATTCTGGTTACCCAATTCACCCCACGATCCTTTCAGTTTGAACGTGTTCACATAATCGAGCAATGGTTCCCAGAAAGCTTCCTGTGCCAAGTTCCATCCGGCTGAGAACGATGGGAACCAGTTCCAACGCTGATTACGGTCAAAACGCGATGTACCATCGTAACGAATATTCGCCTCAAATAGATAACGGCCTTTATAGTCGTAGTTCAAACGGCCAAAGAAACCGGCTGTTGCCCAATGAGTCAAAGCAGCATCCACATATTCTTTACCCGTAGCAGTAGCAATATTAGGAACATTTTCCGTAATCAAGTCATCTTTTCGTCCCCACATATAACGATATTTGTTCAACTCCGCTTGGAAACCAGCCATTACCTTGAAATTATGAGCATCTTTCAACGTAAAAGAATAATCCGAATAAATATTAGTATTGAAATAATTATTGCGAGAACTATTTTCACCTACATAATTGGTCGGACGATTAGTATGCCATGATGTAGAACCGTCCACATGAGTTCTGGGTAATTTAAACCATTCCGTATGTTGGAATTCATCCGTTATATTATAATTCAATTCTCCGTATATATTCCAATTTTCCAACGGTGTAGCCACTAATTGTAATTGTTGGTATACATAATCGGTCTGCCTGTCTTTATTTCCGCCATAAGCCAACGGCACCGTAAGTGTATTAGAAGCCATTGATCCGTCCGGATTGTATTCCGGTTCCATCGGCCAACGCTTCGCCATATTATAATAAAGCGATCCATTAGACTCATCATCCAAAGCTGATGGGGTTGTAAAGTCCTTACGAATATACTTCACATTGTACGTAGCTTTCAACCAAGGGAACAATTCAGCTGTAATTTTGGATGTCACAGTATAGCGCTTCAGTTTTTCCGGATTGATAGCAATGATACCTTCCTGTGACAGATAATTAGCCGACAAATAGTACTGAATTTTTTCCGAACCACCGCTGGCGCTGATATTGTGTTCCTGCTGGAAAGAAGTATCTCCATACAACACATCGTACCAATCGGTATTGGTATTTCCAATCCACCACCAGTTATTAGGATTCTGCGGATCGGGATCGGCTGTTGCTACCGTCGGATCCCCCTCCATGTAACGCTTGAACTTATCCAACTGTTCATCTGAGAACTGAGGTGACTGACCATCATTAGCACGCATCAGGTTGAAGTAACGTGCATACGTATAAGAATCGGCCACATCGGGCATGTTGATGGAACGGGTAAAACGGAAGTTGTTGTTATAACTTACAGATGTCTTACCTGCCTTACCTTTCTTGGTAGTCACCAATACCACACCGAATGCAGCTCTTGAACCGTAAATAGAAGAAGCAGAAGCATCTTTCAGTACAGAAATGTTCTCGATATCGGCAGGGTTAATAGCATTGAGATTACCCTCGGCACCATCGATCAAAACCAATGGACTGGCATTCGAACCGTCACCAATAGTACCTGTACCGTGGATATCAAAATTCAGGTTACTGTCCAGACGACCACCGTTGCTGTACGAGAAGTTCATACCAGGTACCATACCCTGCATGGCCTGAGCCACGGTAGTTACCGGACGAGCGGTCAGTTCTTCGGAGTTCATGGTCGAAACCGAACCGGTCAGGTTCACCTTCTTCTGGGTACCGAAACCTACGACTACCACTTCGTCGAGCAACTGGTTATCGTCCTTGAGCGTAATGTTCAGCGGAGTACCGTTCCACACCACTTCCTGCGTCTGATAACCCACGAAAGAAATCTGAAGGGTAGTCCCCCGGGCTACATTGGGTAAGGTAAAGTTACCGTCGATGTCGGTAATGGTACCATTGGTCGTACCTTTTACCACCACCGATGCACCAATCACGGTTTCACCTCGTGAGTCTTTTACCACACCTTTACAGGGCTGTCCCTGTAAAACGACATTTGCAGCCGATACCTTTTCTGAAGGTACCGCATAAGCTATTCCTGTGGATACCATCCCCAGGCATAGCAGTAGGCTGACTTTTCTAAAATTTCTAATCATAATTCTATTAAATTTAAGATTCCATCCCAAAGGCTCGGGACTTGTTGTTATTGATAAATTTAAAGTATATGCGCTGTTTTCTTTTCTCCTTATTGTTCTAAATTGTTTTTTATTCAAAATCACTTTGCTGCTGTTCCACTTCCTTCAGTTTCAGCCGGCTCAGTTCCTGACGCAACTTCTGGACCTCTTCCTCGCAGTTGGAAGACGACACCCGGCGGACGGAGCGGTTCCCGTCGGCCTGTCCGTTCATCTTCTCCAGTTCGGCACCGTCGGCCACCAGCGGATGGGCAGCCGGGCGGGTGGTGATGACCAGTTCGGCCGACAGCGGCATGTGCTTGCCCTCCATGGTAACGAAAGCCTTGACCTTCACCGTACCGGGCGTGGTCGTGGCACGCAGCAGGACGGGAGCCGTCCCCCACTGTACGGCACGCGGATTGGTGAAAGTTTCTTCATTGGCCACCAACCGGGCCGGTCCTTCCACCTCGAAACGGATGTGATAATTGTTCAGACGCTTGATGACTCCCTGGCCGTCGGCTACAGCCGCCACTACCGTCACGAGGTCCGAACCGTCGGCGGTCATTTCCACCGCTTCGTTGTCGGCCCACAACAGGAGTTTGGACGGACGGCGCGAAGGGGTCACCTTGTGCGTAGCCACTACCTTGCCGTCTATCAGGCCTTCGGCCAGCAGATAAGATTCCGCCTGTCTTTCGCCGCGCGACAGCTTCCGGTCGAGCATCACGTCCCACACATCGGGGAAGGTAATGACCGGCGAAGGCATGCCTTCGGTCGAGGGCTGTTTCTTATAGGTGAACTGCCTGCCGTCCTTGCAATACGTGAGGCGGACCTCGTCGCAGTTGCTGTAGACCGTTATGTCTTTCGGTGAGAAAGGTGTCATGGCATGGGCGATGTAGACCATCGGACCGGTTTCCGAGATGAGCTGTTCGTTCACCGTGGCCGGACGCTGCGAGCAGAACATGTAATAGGACAGCTTCGGCTGGCGGAACGCGTCCATGATGCCTCCGTAGAAAGGATCGGGATGATAACCGCGCTGATGGTCGAACGAGTGCCACAGGCAGCCACCCATGTGCTGGCGCGGGTTGCGGTACAGGACATCATAGTTGGTATACTGATAGTCGGTCTTGGCATAGCCCTGTGCCTGGACGAGCATCGGCACTTCGCCCCACGCACGGTTCACGCGGCTGGGCGAGTTGTGCGAGTACCAGTCGTCCACGTTGTCGCCCCACTCACGGGTGAAGTAAGCGATGTTCGGATCGAGGGTGCGCGTATTGAAGGCGCCTCCGCCTCCGTTCAGGGGATGCGTGAAGTGTATCGGGAAGTTTTCCTTTCCCCGGGCCGTAACGTCGCAGGCCGAATAGCAATACGGATAGGGATATTCTTCCTTTATAATATCGGCCACGTTCCTGGCAAAATCTTCCGGATACCAGGTCTCGTTCAGGATAGGCTCCCACATCCACACGCAGGGATGGTTGCGGTCGCGCCGCACCATGTTGCGGATGTCGTTGTAGACCCGTTCGGCAAAGACGGGCGCTTCGTTCCAGAACTGCCAGCCGGGCGTATTGACAATGACAAACAGACCCAGTTCGTCGCAGGCATCCATGAAGGCGGGGTCCTGCGGATAGTGGGCGTTGCGGATGACCCGCAAGCCGGCGTCGCGCAGCTTCTTGGCGTCGCGCCAGTGCAGGCTGTTGGAAAGGGCATTGCCCACCACGGCAAAATCCTGGTGACGGTTGGCACCGATCAGCGGATAGGGATAGGGCTTGCCGTTGAGCCAGAAGCCGTCCTTCCCCTTGAACTCCACACTGCGGATGCCGACACGGCGACGGTAGCCGTCGACTACCTTTCCCTGACGGTCCACGACCTTGACATGCAGCTGGTACAGATAGGGAGAATCGGGTTCCCACAGATGGGGCGCGGCCACTTCCATGCGGGCCGATGTCCGGCGGGCTTTTCCACGTCCGACGGACAATGATTTTTCTGCCGTCCGGACCAACCGGTTCTCCTTATCATATAGTTCGAATACCGCCTTGCCGGAGAAGGACCGGTCGGACAGGTTGCGGACGTGCAGGTCCAGGCATACTTCGGCCTCCTCTTCACCAACGGTGCCGAACGACACAAAGAGTCCGCCTCCGGCCGTCTCGTTCTCGTAATTGGGGTCGGTGATGAAGACCGGATTGTGGGCAATGAGCCAGCAGTCGCGGTAGATGCCTCCGAAGTAAGTAAAATCGAGTGTCTCCTGCGTTTTTCCGGGAGGATAGGCCGGATCGTCGCTGTTGTCGGTCCAGACGGCGATGACATTGTCCTCTCCCACCTTCAGACAGGAAGTGACGTCGGCAATCACCGGCAGGTAACCGCCGAAATGCTCTTTCACCAGCTGTCCGTTGACCCACACCTTCGACTTGCCCATGATGGCTTCGAAATGCAGGAACAGGCGTTTGCCGTCCAAGTCGTCTGCGGGAGTGAAATGTTTGCGGTACCATGCTCCGCCCTGATAGTTGACGCATCCGCTGGCCTCGGTAGGCAGAATTTCCATACCGTCGGGCAGCGACACCAGTGTCCAGGCACTGTCGTCAAAGTCCTTCTGCCAGGCACCTTCCACCTCTCCCAGGTGGAAACGCCAGGCGGGATTCATGCTGTAAACCGTTCGTCCGGTGTGGGGAAGCTCAAAGAAGCCGGCGGTGGAATATTCCGGCTGATGGGCTGCCTGCAAAGCCTGTACTGCAAAAAGCAGCACCATACTTATGGCCCATTGGAAAACGATTGTGATTTTTTTCATGGTTTATATTTATACTATTATTTGCATGATTTTCTATCATGATCCAAGCAGTCGTTTTTTCACAACCCCCTCTCTGTTTTTTTACGCTGACAAAAGTAATTATATAAATATTCTTAAACCTCCATTCACAACTATTAAACATCCAATTTTGGCTAATAGCTAAAATTGGATGCTATTTTAGCTATATTTGGAAGCATTTACTTTTTCCAATAATTGTTTGATTTTGATTATAATATTCCAATTGTTTTTTTCTACATTTGCTTAGCTAAAATTGAAAAAAATAGAAAATGAAAGACAGAATCGTACATCTGTTAGGATGGGTTTTGATGGCCTTGGGAACACCGGTATTCCTGTCGGCCAACAACCATTATAACTTCACTCAAATCGGCCTCTACCAAAACATGCCTTCACGCGTGTACTATATATATGAAGAGAGCAACGGGCTGATCTGGCTGGGTACCCTGGAAGGATTGCTCCAGTATGACGGAAACCATCTGAAACCTTACACCGTAGACCTGGAGAAAGAAACCGCGGCCACTCCCCTCACCATTCTGCAAATCGATGAAGACGAAACACATCAGCTGTGGGTACTGACCAATCAAGGCCTGTTCCGGTATTCGTCCCAGCATGACCGTTTTGTTCCCCATTTATGGAACCGACGTCCCGTACGGGCAGGAGCCATGTGCAAAGTCAAGGGAGGATTGATTTTCAGTGGAACCGACACCTTGTACAGATACAGCTATGAACACGCCCAAATAACAAGCTACGAAAAACTGAGTACCAAAGACTTCTTTATCCGCCAGATGCATCTGTGGAACGACAGTACCTTGATCTGCTCGAACCGCGGTAACCACCTGCTACTCTATGACATCAAACAACGGAAAGAATCACCCTTACGCCTCAATTGGGTCCATAAGGCATTGGATTTTTGTGTCGCTCCGAACGGCAACCTCTGGATAGCAGACTATAATGAAGGACTTCGTGAAATTGACAGAAACGGACGGACCGTGTCACATTATACGATTGAAAATTCGAATCTGAACTGCAATCTGATACGATGCATTACAATCATTGACGGGAAAATCTGGGCCGGTACAGACGGAGGCGGCATCAACATCATCGATCCGGCCAGCGGAGATATCCAAACCCTGACACATGAGTCGGGCAACCAACATTCCCTGCCCGTCAATACCATTCTATATATCCACGGCAGCCGGAAGGCCCGCAGCGTATGGGTCAGCACCGCCCGCAGGGGACTCATCAATATCCGGAACACCCACATGCAGACGTACCAGAGCGTCCCGCTGGGATCTCCCCTGGGACTGAGCGAAAAGACCGTGATCTCCCTTTACGAAGAGCCGGACCAAGACATCGTATGGATCGGTACCGACGGCGGAGGTGTCAACCGGCTGGATACAGAGCATCACACCTTCCAACACTATCCCAACACATGGGGTGACAAGGTGGTCTCCATCTGCAACTACTCCCCGGGGAAACTGCTCGTTTCCATCTTTTCACAGGGACTCTTCCTTTTCGACAAGGCAACCGGGCAGAAAACGCCGTGTCCGTCCCAATCAGAAGCACTGGAGCGGTTTATCCGGTACAGCGGCGTACCGGCCAACCTGTACAACGAAACGGATAATACCATCCTGGTGCTGGCACAACCGCTGTTCCGCTATCACATCCGGGAAAAACGGCTGGAAGAAATCACAAAAATTCCCGGTCACGGCATCGTCGGCATGATCTGCCCCATCGGGACAGACGGAGAATACACCTATTTCTATGACCCCCAAAGCATCTATAAGATGAAAGTAGGTGGCAGTGAACTGGTTTCCGTTTACCACAGTGAGGAACCCAGCTTCATCAATGCCGTCTACCGCAACCGGGAGGGAGACTTCTGGATAGCCGGCAAACAGGGACTGTACGTCCTGCAGGAAGGGAAACTGACCTTCATCAACAGCCCGCTACTCCACAAAGCCTTCGCCGTGGTGTGCGACGAAACCGGACGCGTGTGGATAGGCACCGGACAGGAACTGCTCTCCTATGATCCGCAGGAAAACAAGTTTATCCTTTACGGAGAAGCGGACGGCGCGCTGAAGAACGAATACCTGTCCAAACCGATTCTGCTGACCGGCAACGGAGAAATCTACATGGGAGGCGTCAACGGCCTGCTCTGCATAGACCCGCATGCCGACGAAAGCCTGCCCAGCGAGAAAGACGAGCTGCCGGTCATCGTTACGGACCTGAAAGTGGGAGAAAACGACTGCATGTCGCAGCTGGACGACGGAAAACTCGTGCTGCCCTGGGACAGCCGGAACATTCGGATCAGTTTTCTGGTGAGCGGCGACGACATCCTGCGGCCTCGCCTGTTCCGCTACAGCCTGGAAGAAAGCAGCCGGAACGCCATCACCAGCTCCAATGGTGAACTGACCATCCCCTCACTGGCAGCAGGCACCTATCCCATCTACGTGAACTATACGCGGAAAGACGGCAACTGGTCCCAGCGCCAACGGGCAATGACCCTGGTCATCCTGCCCCCGTGGTACAAGTCGTGGTGGTTCAACACCCTCCTGATTGTGTTCTTCGGCTGCATCCTCTACTTCGTCATCCTGTTCCTGCTGAAACGCAAGGAAGAACGGATGAAATGGATGCTGACCGAACAGGAACACAAAGTGAACGAAGAAAAGGTGCACTTCCTGATCAACATCAGCCACGAACTCCGTACACCGCTGACGCTGATCTACGCTCCGCTGAAGAAGATCATCAGTTCCATCCGTCCCGATGACCCCAACTACCGCCCCCTGAACACCGCCTTCCGCCAGTCGCAACGGATGAAGAACCTGATCAACATGGTGCTGGACGTACGGAAGATGGAAGTGGGCATGGGCAAACCCGACATGCAGAACCATCCCTTGAACAGCTGGCTGGAAGACGTGTGCAGCGACTTCACCGACGAAAACGGCAACGCCGACATCATCGACTGCAAGCTCGACCCGCAGATAGGAGACGTGTGCTTCGACTCGGACAAGTGCTGGACCATCCTGTCCAACCTGCTGGTCAATGCCCTCAAGCACAACCCCAAAGGCCAGAAAATAACCGTCCGCTCTGAAATGAGCGCAGACCGCCGGTACGTCCGCATATCCGTGACAGACCACGGTCCCGGCCTGAAAGACATAGATCCCGACAAGCTCTTCACCCGCTACTACCAGGGCAACAACGAACAGGGAGGAACGGGCATCGGACTGTCGTATGCCAAAATATTGGTCGAGCTGCACCACGGGCAAATAGGTGCCTGCAACAATCCGGAAGGAGGGGCAACCTTCTATTTTGAACTGCCGGCAGTCCAACCTAAAAACGAGCCTGCAGCCAACACCCGACCATCGTACCTGAACGAACTGCTGTCGTCCCTATCGGAAAACGACATCAATATTCCAGACAACAAAGACTTCACTCATGTCAATCCGAAAGGATATACCGTTCTGGTAGTCGACGACAACGAAGAGCTGGTAGACTACATGGCCGAGGAACTGGGCAAACGGTTCAAACGGGTGCTGACCGCCTACGACGGGCAGACGGCCTACCAGATAGCCTGTGACGAAAATCCGGACATCCTGGTCAGCGACGTGATGATGCCGGGCATGAACGGCTACGAGCTGTGCAAGGCCATCAAGGAGAACATCAGCATCAGCCACATTCCCGTCATCCTGCTGACGGCCCAGAACGACGACGAAAGCCGCAAATACGGCTACATGTTGGGAGCGGACAGCTACCTGGAGAAGCCCTTCGAGATGGAACAGCTGGTCGAAAAAATCCTGAACAAGCTCTACAACCGCCTGCAAATCCAAAAGCACTATCACCAGATGGGACTACAGCCCATAGCGATAGAAAACGAACTGAGCAAGGCCGACGCCCTCTTCATGGAGAAGCTGCACCAGACGATCATAGACCATCTGGACAATCCGCAGTTGGACATCCCCTACCTGTGCAACCTGATCGGCATCAGCCGTGCCTCGCTCTACAACAAGCTGAAGGCCATTGCCGACATGGGCGCCAACGACTACATCAACAAGATCCGCATCGAACGGGCCATGCAGCTCATCAAGGAAACCAACCTGAATTTCACGGAAATATCGGAAAAAGTGGGCTTCGCCTCTCCCCGCTACTTCAGCACGGTGTTCAAACAATATACGGGGAAAACGCCGACACAGTTCAAGAAAGAATAACGGCAGGGAAGAGGGTGTGTCAGAAGGAGGAGAATCGCAGATACCTCTATTTTGACACATCCTCAAACTTCAGGCTGGGAAAACCAACCGTCCAGGCTGGGCAAACGGTGTGCATAGGCTGGACAAACGATGTGTTCAAGCTGGGAAAACGGTGTGCATAAGCCGGGCAAACAACATGTACAGGCCGGAATGCCTGACGGCCGACTTATTCTCCGCCTGCCCCGAGAAGCGCTTCCCGATGCTGAAGGAAAGCGGCGGACTGCCGCTGGGCAGGCAGAGGAAATTCACCGGCTACCGCCTGCTCCACCCCGATGCTGTCGGACAGGCGGGGCCAGCATTCGGCCGGAAGGGAATAATTGCCGTACACGGGAAAAGCGGCCGATGAAGGAACTGCCCGCTGACGGAGGTAAAGGATGCCGCCACCGGCTACCAACAAAACCGCTACAGCTACGGCCGCCCGGCGGTAGAACGAAAGGAGGGGACGCTTTCCATCCATATCGCGTACCACGGCAGCAGCCGACGGATAGCGGTTCTCGGGCCGGGGACGGGTACAGCGGCGCGACACGGCTGCCAGCCGCTTGTCCTTCAGCCGCTCGGCCATCTCGCCGATGATGATGCCCAGGGAATAAATGTCGGCCCGCAGGTCCAACGGCTGTCCGGGCTTCAAAGCCTCGGGGGCCAGGTAATAGCGCGTGCCGGCAGGCAGCTTCAGGACGTCGTAGTCGTCGCAGTCGGACAGACCGAAGTCTATCAGCTTGATGTTGTTTCCGTTGTAGGTCACCAGAATATTTTCGGGCTTGAGGTCGCGGTGTACAATCTGCTTGCCGTGCAGGTAGCCCAGGGCACTGCACAGTTCGCGCACGAATTTCCGCGCCAGTTCCGGCGTCAGTTTTCCCTGTTCCATGAATTCCCTCAGGGTCTGCCCGTCGATGTATTCCATCACGATGCAGTGGCCCAACTCGGGCAACGTCTCCCACCCCAGAGCCCGGCACACGTGCGGATGCTCCAGCTGGTAGCCGATGTCGAACTCCTTGCGCAAGGCCTGTTCGTAGAAGGGATTGCCCACACAGGCCGGCTTGAGGGCCTTGAGCATGTGCAGGCGGTTGTACCGACGGCAACGGAACAACCGGCCATAGCCCGAGGCCGACACATAGACTTCCTGCAGGTCGGTGAAGCTCGACCGGCCTGCCTGGCGGTCTACATCAATGAAACCCGATGAAATGCTGCTGTCATCCATGCACCACACTGTTTACCAAGGTAAGTCCGCCGTTGCGTCCGGCGATGAAGGGTGAAAGGCGTTCGCCGTTGCGCAGCACGTAGGGCAGGAACAAAGGTTGCCCCATGAGGAACGAAACCGCCTCGAAACGGTCGCCTTGCAACAGCTTGGACTGGCGGGCCTCCTCCACCTGGAACAGGTCGTTGCCCTCGTAGCGCAGGCGCAGGTAGCGGTTGGGCGACCATCCGATCTCGACCTCCGACCCGGGCTGCAGCTCGCGGGCCGAGACCTGATGGGCCGAAAAGAAGGATGAATTATAGGCCGTACTGGTCTTGAGCCAGGCGCAGAACTGCTTGAAACCAGCATGGCCGATGTAGCGCGACAGGATGTCGAGCGTCTGCATGCGCGGCAGGTGGCTGTCGCCCACGTAGCCCCACAGACGCTTCAGCGTCGAGGTGGAGACACTTTCGTTCATTTCCCGCTTCAGACAAAGGGAAAACTCATCGAAGTCAGTAGAGGTGCGCAGAGATTTCGGATAGGCCTTCTCGACCAACACCAGCAGTTCGGCTATTTCGGGTTTGTACACATCCATCATAAGGAATATTTTTATTTCAGGACAAAGATAACGCAAACCGCGGGAAATGCCAAGTGAAAAAGCCATATTTTCAGCCCTGTTTCCACGTCATTTTTTCTTTGTTTATAATAGAATGAAGAGAAGAAACCGCACACATCATCCCGCCAAATGTACACTTCACCCTCCATTTTGGACGTTTCAGTGTCCAGAAGATGAATTCAACCTGTAAAGAGAGTAACTTTGTAATCATTATAAATTTAGTATTCATTCTTATTTATGTTTGCAAAAATCGTACATTTTTCAATCCGAAAGAAGCTGTTCGTGGCCCTGACCACCCTGCTGCTTCTGGCGGGCGGCATCTACTCCATGCTGACACTGCCCATTGATGCCGTACCCGACATCACCAACAACCAGGTGCAGATTGTCACCGTGTCGCCCACGCTGGCCCCACAGGAGGTGGAACAGCTCATCACCTTCCCCATCGAAATCGCCATGAGCAACGTGATGAACGTCGAGGAAATCCGCTCGGTATCGCGCTTCGGGCTGTCGCTCGTGACGGTGGTCTTCAAGGAAAACGTCCCGACACTGGACGCCCGTCAGCTGGTGAACGAACAGATCCAGATGGTGTCCGGCGAAATTCCGCCCGAACTGGGTACGCCCGAACTGATGCCCATCACGACCGGTCTGGGCGAGATCTACCAGTATGTCCTCAAGGTGGCTCCGGGCTACGAGGACCGCTACGACGCCATGGAGCTGCGCACCATCCAGGACTGGATTGTGAAAAGACAGCTTTCGGGCATCCCCGGCATTGTGGAAATCAACAGCTTCGGCGGATACCTGAAACAATATGAGGTAGCCGTAGACCCCGACGCCCTCTACTCGCTGAACATCACCATCGGCGAGGTGTTCGAGGCCCTGAGCCGCAACAACCAGAATACGGGCGGCAGCTACATCGAAAAGGTAAACCGCGCCTATTACATCCGCTCGGAAGGTATGATCAACGACCTGCACGACGTGGAGCAGATTGTGGTGACCAACCGTGGCGGTATACCGGTACACATCGGCGACATCGGCCGTGTGCAGTTTGGCGCACCCAAACGCTTCGGAGCCATGACCAAGGACGGCGAAGGCGAGTGTGTGGGCGGCATCGCCATGATGCTCAAGGGCGCCAACGCCAACGTGGTGACCAAAGAATTGGAAAAACGGGTGGCCAAGGTACAGCAGATGCTGCCCGAAGGCGTGTCGGTAGAGCCCTACCTGAACCGCTCGGAACTGGTGAACCGGAACATCTCCACCGTCATCCGTAACCTGGTGGAAGGAGCCGTCATCGTGTTCCTGGTACTGATCATCTTCCTGGGCAACGTGCGTGCCGGCCTGATTGTGGCTTCGGTCATCCCGCTGGCCATGCTCTTCGCCTTCATCCTGATGCGTATCTTCAACGTGTCGGCCAACCTGATGAGTCTCGGCGCCATCGACTTCGGTATCGTGGTGGACGGCTCCATCGTCATCCTGGAAGGCATCCTGGCCCATCTCTACGGACGGGAGCTGCGCGGCCGCACCCTGAACCGCGAGGAAATGGACCACGAAGTGGAGAAAGGAGCCGGACGGGTGGTACGGAGTGCCACGTTCGCCGTGCTCATCATCCTCATCGTGTTCTTCCCCATCCTGACGCTGACCGGCATCGAAGGAAAATATTTCACGCCGATGGCCAAGACACTGGTATTCTGCATCATCGGTGCCCTCTTCCTGTCCGTCACCTACGTGCCCATGATGGCTTCCCTCTTCCTGAAACGGACCGTGACGGTGAAGCCGACCCTGGCCGACCGCTTCTTTGACTGGCTGAGCAGAGTCTACAGCCGTGTGCTCCGCTTCAGCCTGGCTCACGTATGGGGCACCATCGCCGTTTCCTTCGTGGCCCTGCTGCTCTCACTGCTGCTCTTCACGAAGCTGGGAGCCGAGTTCATCCCGACCCTCGACGAAGGCGACTTTGCCATGCAGATGACCCTCCCGGCAGGCAGTTCGCTGAGCCGGAGTATCGAAATATCGCTCGAAGCGGAGAAAAGGCTGAAAAACCGCTTCCCCGAAATCAAGCATGTGGTAGCCAAAATCGGTACGGCCGAAGTGCCTACCGACCCGATGGCCGTAGAAGATGCCGACGTGATGATTGTGATGAAGCCCTTCAGCGAATGGACTTCCGCCTCCAGCCGCGCGGAGATGGTGGAGAAGATGAAGCAATGCCTCGACTCCATCGAAGGGGCGGAATTCAACTTCAGCCAGCCCATCCAGCTGCGCTTCAACGAGCTGATGACCGGCGCCAAGGCCGACATCGCCATCAAGCTCTACGGCGAAGACATGGCCGAGCTTTATGACAAGGCCCGCGAAGCCGCCCGCTACGTGGAACAGGTGCCGGGAGCTTCCGACGTGCTGGTAGAACAGGCCATGGGTCTGCCCCAGCTGCTCGTACGCTTCGACCGCGCCAAGATAGCCCGCTACGGCATCGACATCGAAGAGCTGAACACCGTCATCCGCACGGCCTATGCCGGCGAAACGGCAGGTGTGGTCTTCGAGAACGAACGCCGCTTCGACCTGGTAGTCCGCCTGGACAAGGAGAAAGTGAGCGACCTGAACATCGACAAGCTGTTTGTCCGCACCAAGGACAACATCCAGCTGCCGGTGAGCGAAGTGGCCAGCATCGAACTGGTGAACGGCCCGCTCCAGATCAACCGCGACGCCACCAAGCGCCGTGTCGTCATCGGCGTGAACGTGCGTGACGCCGACATCCAGCAGGTGGTACAACAAATCAGCGAATCGCTCGACAAGAACGTGAAGCTGAAACCCGGCTATTACTTCGAGTACGGCGGCCAGTTCGAGAACCTTCAGAACGCCATCAGCACCCTGACGGTGGTCATCCCCATCGCGCTGATGCTCATCCTGCTGCTGCTGTTCTTCGCCTTCCACAGCGTCATCTATTCGCTGGTAGTATTCTCTACCGTTCCGCTGTCGCTCATCGGCGGCATCGTGGCCCTGTGGCTGCGCGGCCTGCCCTTCAGCATCTCGGCCGGTGTAGGCTTCATCGCCCTCTTCGGTGTGGCCGTGCTGAACGGTATCCTGATGATCAACCACTTCAACGACATCCGCAAACGGAACCGGTACCACCTCTGCACCGACCGCATCATTGCCGAAGGCTGTCCGCACCTGCTGCGCCCCGTCTTCCTGACCGGTCTGGTAGCTTCGCTGGGCTTCGTTCCGATGGCTATTGCCACCTCGGCCGGTGCCGAAGTGCAGCGCCCGCTGGCTACTGTCGTGATAGGCGGACTGATCGTATCCACCGTGCTGACACTGATCATCATCCCCGTATTCTACCGACTGGTGAACAGCATAGCTGCCGGACGCCTGCGCAGGAAGAGTCGCCTGTCTGCCCGCAAGGCAGCCTTCGCCATCGTCCTGCTGGCCGCCCTTGCACCTGCCGCACAGGCCCAGCAGCGTGTCACTCTGGACCAGGCTGTGGAAACGGCCCTGAACAACCACCCGCGCCTGAAGATGGCCGAATCGGAAATCGAACGGGCACGGGCTACGAAAGGGGAAGCCTGGGGCGGAGGAAACACTTCGTTCAGCTATTCCTGGGGACAACTGAACGGCATCGACCGCCACGACAACGAGCTGTCGGTGGAACAGTCGCTCGGCTCCCTGCTCACGCCCTTCTACAAGAACGCCCTGGCCAACACGCAAATCTACAAGGGCGAAAACTATCGCGACATGGTAAAGAAGGAGATTACGGCCGAAGTGAAACGGGCCTGGGCCTACTACCAGTATGCCTTCCAGCTCAACGCGCTGTACAGCGGACAGAAGGAACTGGCCGAACGCCTGCGCAACAGCGGCGAGCAACGCTACCAGCAAGGAGACATCGACCTGGCCGAACGCAACATGATAACGGCCCTGGCCACCGACCTGCATACCCGCTGGCTGGAAGCCTCCGAAGAACTGGCACTGGCCGGACGCCGCTTTGCCTGGGCCTGCTACAGCGACCAAGCCCTGCTGCCCGCCGACACGGCCCTGACGGTGATGACACTGCGCACCGGCGGCCTGTCGCTGTCCAGCCTCCACCTGAACTACTTCGACGCCCAGCTGCAGGAGAAGAAGGACTTGCTGAAAATAGAGCGCAGCCGCTTCTTCCCGGAACTGTCCGTAGGCTACGTCCGCCAGAAGATAGCACCGCTCACCGGACTGAATTCGTGGATGGTAGGAGTGTCCTTCCCCATCCTCTTCTTCCCGCAACGGAGCCGCGCCAAGCAGGCACGCATCAACCTGCAGACAGCCAGCTGGGAAGCGGAAGACAACCGCCGCCAACTGTCCAACAAGGTGAGCGAACTGCAGAGCCAGCTGGCCCGACAGCGCGAACGCCTGGCCTACTACGAGCAGGCAGCCGTCAAGGAGGCGGAAGCCTTGCAGAACAGCGCCCTGAAGAAATTCCAGGAAAGCGAGACCAGCATCAGCGAATTCATCCAGAGCCTGAATGCAGCCCGTGAAATCAAACGGGGCTACATCGAAACGGTCTACGCCTACAACGTCACCATCCTCGAACTGGAACTTTATACAGAGTAAACAAACCCAGACATACTAATTTGCCCATAAAAAAACAACAAGAAATATGAATAAGAGAATGAACCTGATGAAACAACGCATGATTTACCTGATGCTGGCCGTACTGGCGGCATCGTGTTCAAATCCCTCGGGCCAGCAGACAACCACGGCCGACACGGCGGAAACAGCCGTGCAGGCCGAGGCCGACAGCACACAGACACCCGAAGTAGACGGCATAAGCGGAGCTACGAACGTGGCCAACCCGCCTTCGTTCAACGGCGTCATCATGATGCCGCCCCAAAGCCACGTCACCGTCACCCTGAGCATGGGCGGCTCCGTACAGGACATCCGCATCCTGCCCGGCGAATACGTCCGCAAGGGTGAAGTCATCCTGACCCTGGCCAATCCGGCCTTCATCGAGCTCCAGCAGTCCTACCTCGATGCCGCCGCCCAGACCGAATACCTGAAAACGGAATACGAACGCCAGCAGAAGCTGGTTTCCGGCGAATCGGCCTCGCTGAAACGCCTGCAACAGAGCAAGGCCGACTACCTGTCCATGAAAAGCCGCATGGAGGCTGCCGCCGCCCAGCTGGCCCTGCTGGGTACCGACACGGAAAGCCTGATGCAGAAAGGCATCCGTACCTATCTGGAAGTACGCTCTCCGCGCAACGGCTACGTGACCAACATGGACATCAACGCCGGCAAGTATTTTGCGGCGGGCGAACCCGTCTGCGACGTCATCGACAAGAGTACGCCCATGCTGCAACTGACGGCCTACGAGAAGGACCTGGACAAGCTGAAACCGGGAAGCCGCTTCTCGTTCAAGGTCAACGGTATGGACGACACTACCTTCACGGCCGAACTGGTGTCGGTAGACCAGATGGTGGACAACGTGAACCGCTCCATCAAGGTCTATGCCCGCATCACCCAGGCTTGCCCCGATTTCCGGCCGGGAATGTATGTATCTGCCAAGATTACGGATAAAAAACACTAACTTTGCCGCATGAAGTTGTTTCACGTCCATAAAAGATTTCTGCTGATGATGAACGCCATCGCCGTTCTGGTGGCGTTCCTCATGCACCTGCCCGAACTGATCGCGCTGTCCGACCCCGTGGCGGGCAGCCGTCTGTTCCCGGACGTACACTGGGCCAACGTCAGCTATGAAATCCTGTTCACCTATCTCTCCGTCCTCCTGCTGTTCTTCCTGAACATCCGGATGATGCTGCCGGACAATCCGGCAACGGAACTGCGCTGGAAAAGGGTAGCGCTGACTTTCGTGGTGACACTGGTCGTCTGCAACCTGCTGGGCAAGGGTTTTGTCTTCCTGCACCAGCACTGCGACGTGCCGGCCATTACCGCCACCCTGCACCACTACCTGCATCCGCTGCGCGACATCCTGATGGCCTGCATCGTCACCGGCACCTGCTACCTGGACCACCAGAACCAGCGCAGCCGGCGGGTGCTGCTCGAGAACGAACAGCTGCGCTCGGAAAACCTGGTCAACCAGTACGAAGCCCTGAAAAGCCAGCTCAACCCGCACATGCTCTTCAACTCGCTCAACACGCTGTACTCCCTCATCCGCGAGTCGCCCGAGAAAGCGCAGAACTACCTGCAGGAACTGTCGCGGGTGATGCGCTACACGCTGCACGACAACCTGTCGCACACGGTGTCGCTGAACGAGGAGATGAGCTTTGTACGCTCGTACATCTACCTGCTGCAGATGCGCTACGAAGACAACCTGAACTTCGACATCGACCTACCGCAGGAACTGATGCGGCGGCAAGTGCCCCCGATGGCGGTACAGATGTTGGTGGAGAACGCGGTGAAGCACAACGAAATCAGCAACCGGAACCCGCTGACCATCCGCATCCATGCCGAAGGCAACGCACTCTGCGTCAGCAACCGCATCCAGCCCAAGCTGACGGACAGCAGCAACACCTGCATCGGACTGGCCAACCTGTCCAAACGCTACCGCCTGCTCTTCGGCCAGGACATCACCATCGAAGAAAATGAAAAAGACTTTAAAGTAACCTTGCCGCTGATATGAAAACCCTGATTATAGAAGACGAAAAAGCCGCCCTCCGCAACCTGAAGGCGGCCATGAAGGAAGTGGACGCCGACTTCGACATCGTAGGCGAGACGGACAGCGTGACCGGCACAGTGGAATGGTTTGCCTCCCACCCCATGCCCGAACTGGTCTTCATGGACATCCACCTGGCCGACGGCTCGGCCTTCGGCATCTTCGAACAGACGGACATCACCTGCCCCATCATCTTCACCACCGCCTACGACGAATACGCCCTCCAGGCTTTCCGCGTGAACAGCATCGCCTATCTGCTGAAACCCATCAGCAGCGAGGACCTGCAGAAGGCCATCGACAAGCTGAACATGCTCGGAGGCACCGGCGCCCGCCAACCGGCCACCGACCTGCAGGCCCTGATGCAGGCCCTGAAACGGGAAGAAAGCTACAAGACGCATTTCCTGGTACCGGTGAAGGGCGACCGCTTCGTTCCCGTCAGCGTGGACCAAATCAGCTATTTCTACATCGACGGAGGGGCAGTCAAGGCCGTCACCCGCTCGGCCGAGACCTACGACTTCCAGCAGACGCTCGACGAACTGGCCGAGCTGCTCAATCCCCGCCAGTTCTTCCGGGCCAACCGCCAGTACATCGTGGCCCACAAGGCCGTCACCGGCGCAAGCCTGTGGTTCGGCGGACGCATGGTACTGCAACTCACTCCCCCCACCACAGAAAAGGTCCTCATCAGCAAGGCCCGCGTACCGGCTTTCAGGGAATGGTTCTAATTATTGGCAGAAAGCAATGTTATTTCGGGACGAATGCCTACCTTTGCAGAAAGACAATCAACTGAAACAACATTGATATGAAACCATCCAACCTTTTACTTATGTCAGCAGTCATGACGATGGCTTCGTGCGGCAGCTCGTCCGAAGCCACGAAACAGGACGACGCCGACCTGATCGGACGGTCGGACATCCGCATCGAGAACCGCCGCATGACGCCCGAAGCCCTGTGGGCCATGGGACGCATCGGCAGTGTAACGCCCTCGCCCGACGGCAAGCAGGTGGCCTACACGGTGACCTACTACAGCGTTCCCCAGAACAAGAGCAACACCGAACTCTTCGTGATGAACGCCAACGGCAGCGCCAACGAGCAAATCACCCGCACGACGTGGCACGAAGGCCAGCCCGCCTGGATAAAGAACGGCAAGAAGCTGGCCTACCTGAGCAGCGAAAGCGGCAGCAGCCAGGTGTGGGAGATGAACCCCGACGGCACAGACCGACGCCGGATTACCGACTACGACGGCGACATCGAAGGCTTCTCCTTCAGCCCCGACGGCCAAAAGCTGCTCTTCATCGCCCAAGTGAAAACCGTGCAGAGTACACGGGACAAATATCCCGACCTGGACAAGGCGTCGGGCATCATCGTCACCGACCTGATGTACAAGCATTGGGACGAATGGGTGACCACTGCCCCCCACCCGTTCGTTGCCGACTTTGACGGCTCGGCCATCAGCAACGTGAAGGACATCCTCGAGGGCGAGCCCTACGAAAGCCCCATGAAGCCCTGGGGAGGCATCGAACAGCTGGCCTGGAGCCCCGACAGCAAGGAGGTGGCCTACACCTGCCGCAAGAAGACGGGGCTGGACTACGCCGTCTCCACCAACTCGGACATCTACATCTACGACCTGGCCGACAAGCAGACGCGCAACATCACCGAAGGAAACATGGGATATGACACCAATCCCCAGTATTCGCCCGACGGCCGCTACATCGCCTGGCAGAGCATGGAGCACGACGGCTACGAGTCCGACTGGAACCGTCTGTTCATCCTGGACCGCCAGACAGGCGAGAAGAAATTCCTCAGCAAGGCCTACCCCTCGAACGTCGACTCTTTCGTGTGGAACAACGACTCGCAGGGGCTCTACTTCCTGGGCGTCTGGCACGGTGAAGAACAGATTTATTACATCGCCCTCAACCAGCCCGAACAGGTGGTACAGCTCACCGAAGGCATGCACGACTACGGCTCCATCGCCCTCTGCGGCGACAAGCTGATGACCACCCGCCACTCCATGAGCATGGGCGACGAAATCTATGCCGTAGACAAGACCCGTCAGGGCGAAGCCTTCGCCCAGGCTGTCCAGCTCACCCACGAGAACCAGCACATCTACGACCAGCTCGACATGGGCCGCGTGGAAGGACGCTGGATGACGACCACCGACGGCAAGCAGATGCTGACGTGGGTCATCTATCCGCCCCAGTTTGACCCCAACAAGAAATATCCGGCCCTGCTCTTCTGCGAAGGCGGACCGCAAAGTCCCGTCAGCCAGTTCTGGAGCTACCGCTGGAACATGCAGATCATGGCTGCCAACGGCTACATCGTCGTGGCTCCCAACCGCCGCGGCCTGCCGGGCTTCGGAGTGGAATGGAACGAAGCCATCAGCGGCGACTACGGAGGCCAGTGCATGAAGGACTACTTCACGGCCATCGACGAAATGGCCAAGGAACCGTTCGTCGACAAGGACCGCCTGGGCTGCGTAGGTGCCAGCTTCGGAGGTTTCTCCGTCTACTGGCTGGCCGGACACCACAACAAGCGCTTCAAGGCGTTCATCGCCCACGACGGCATCTTCAACATGGAGATGCAATACCTGGAAACGGAAGAAAAATGGTTTGCCAACTGGGACATGGGCGGTGCCTACTGGGAAAAGGACAATGCCACGGCCCAACGTACCTTTGCCAACTCGCCGCACAAGTTCGTGGACAAATGGGACACCCCCATTCTCTGCATCCACGGCGAGAAGGACTACCGCATCCTGGCCAACCAGGCCATGGCCGCCTTCGATGCCGCCAAGATGCGTGGCGTACCGGCCGAACTGCTGATCTATCCCGACGAGAACCACTGGGTGCTGAAACCCCAGAACGGCGTGCTGTGGCAGCGCGTCTTCTTCGAGTGGCTGGACAAGTGGCTGAAGAAATAAAAACAGAAATGTACAAAAAAAGAGGCACCGGAAGATGCCTCTTTTTTTGTACTTATAAACGCGGTTGTCATACCGACATGTATTCACGTCCCAGATAGAAATCGGGGAAGGAGAAGCCGCCCCACGTGAAGCACAGGGCAAACACCACCGCACTGACCAGCCACAGTATCAGCAAGGTCCACTTCAACCCGCCGGACATGGGCTGCCACTTCAGCAGGTTGCGGAACAGGGTGTGCAGCAGGCTGAAGAGCGGAATGGCTACCAGCAGGATGCCGGCAATGTACATCACAATGGCCGCAATCGGCGAAGCCGGCAGTACGATGTCCATCGTGGGGAAGAGCGAGAAGAGGGCATCTCCCCCTTCTACAGCCACCGTGATGGCCGCAAACAGCAAGGCCACGAACGCGATGCCCAGGGCAAACAGCACCGGAGCGCATACAATCAGCAAGATGATCAGACCCGCCTTCAAAATCCATCCGGCCAGCGTCGCCAGTCCGTCGCCAATGCGCTGCAACAGGGTACGGGGCTTGTCGGAACGCATGTAGCTGTTCACGCCGTCGGCCATCCGCTCAAAGCCACCGGTCACCGTCTTGCCGATATTCTCGACCGTTACCGCCTCGCCGTGCATGCTCAGCTTCTCGGCTGCCGTACGGGCTTCGGGAATGATGATCCAGCAGACGATATAGATAGGAATCAACGTGCCATATCCGAAAATCAGAATGACAAACAGCAGCAGACGAACCAGTGTCGTGTCCCAACCCAGATAGGCAGCCAGGCCGCTGCACACACCGCCCAGCATCTTGTTGTCGGGGTCCCGGAAAAGCCTGCGGCGTACCTTCACCGTTTCTTCGCTGCGTGTCCACGAGCCGGGTCCGTAACCTTCTCCCGCACGCTGCTCCGACTCACGGTCGGCATCGTCCATCTCTTCGGGCTTGCCCATACGGGCTATCACCCCTTCCACATCGGCCAGCGTAATCACCTGCCGGTTGCCGTCCAGCTTCTCGGCCAGCAGTTCGGAGATGCGGCGTTCGATGTCGTCCACTATTTCGTCGGTTCCCGCTTCCTTTCGGAAGTGAGCCTTCAGGTTCATCAGATAGTTGTCCAGCAGGCGGTAGGCATCTTCGTCAATGTTGAATACCGTTCCGCCCAAGTTTACAGTCAGTGTCTTTTTCATTGTTATGTTCTTTTTTTAATTTGCATGAATCCATTGTTATTCCGTCCCGTTCCGGCGGATGTGCTCCACCGTTTCGTTCAATTCCCGCCAGGCCGTTTCCAGTTCCTGCAGGAAACCTTCTCCCTTCGGGGTGAGCCGGTAATATTTCCGGGGCGGTCCCTGTGTCGACTCAATCCATTCATACCCCAGCAGGTCGTCGTTCTTCAGGCGGGTCAGCAGCGGATAGAGGGTCCCCTCCACCACAATCAGCCGGGCCTGCTTCAGCTTCTGGATGATGTCCGAAGCATAGGACGGCTCCCTGTGCAGCAACAGCATGATGCAGTATTCCAGCATCCCCTTGCGCATCTGCGATTTTACGTTGTCTACATTCATATCTCAAACGATTGGTTCTCTTGATTATTTTGTATGGCACAAATATATGTATTATATAGGTACCTTGTATTACATAATACTATATTTTATATCACGTTAACATTTAAAAGAGAAAGAAAGACGCATGAAGCCTGAACGGGGACACATCTTTTAAGGGTACCGGTTTGCAGATTCCAGAAAAACTTGATAACTTGCGAAGATTTTAAACTGAAACAAATAATACCGAAAACATGAAGCGCACTCTCTGCACATACGCGCTGCTGGCCGGAATGGCCGGCAGCCTGGCCGCACAGGCCGCAGCTCCCCAAAAGGACCAACTTTTGAACGAGAAAAGCCGGACCGGCATCACCGCCTTCTTCAATGCCCGCCTGGCGGGAGACGAGAAGACGTTCGACACCTCCGTCCGCCTGAAGCTGAAAGACGTGGATGCCGCTCGCGAAGCCGTCTGGCAACTGTGGAAAGAGGCCAACGAAGCCTGTGAAGAAGAGAAGCTGCCCGCCCTTACTCCGCTCTCCGAACAGTCTGCCGGCCACTGGAACCTGCCCGAAGAGCTGGAACCGAACGCCGTACTGAACTTCTACTGGGGCCGGAAGGAAGCAGCCGGAAGCCCCGCTCCGGCCGAAGGCCTGCCCCTCTTCCTCTACCTCCACGGTTCCGGTCCGCGGACTCAGGAATGGGCCACCGGGCTGAAAATCTGCAGCCGTTTCGACGATGCTCCCTCCCTCTACTTCATCCCGCAGATCCCTAACGAAGGCGCCTACTACCGCTGGTACCAGCGTTCCAAACAATATGCCTGGGAGAAGCTCCTGCGGCAGGCCCTGCTGTCGGGCAGCGTCCATCCCAACCGCATCTACGTTTTCGGCATCTCGGAAGGCGGCTATGGCAGCCAGCGTCTGGCCTCGTATTATGCCGACTACTGGGCGGCTGCAGGCCCTATGGCAGGAGGTGAACCCCTGAAGAACGCTCCGGCCGAAAACCTGGGAAACACCGCCTTCTCGCTCCGTACGGGTGCCGAAGACAAAGGCTTCTACCGCGACCGCCTCACCGGCTATACAGCCGCTGCACTCGACAGCCTGCAACGTTTATATCCCGACCGCTATACCCACTGGATAGAACTGATTCCGGGCCGCGGACACCACATCGACTATGCCCCTACCACTCCCTGGTTGAAACAATACGTCCGCAATCCCTATCCCAAGCATTTCGTCTGGGAAGACTTCGAGATGGACGGGCGCTACCGCAAGGGCTTCCATAACCTGCAGGTGGACGAGCGTCCGAACGCCGACAGGCAGACCCGTACCCGCTACGAACTGGACATCGAGGGCAACGACATCTCCCTGAAAGTGGACGAGGTGACCTACCACACCACGGAAACCGATCCCCAATGGGGCATCGAACTGAAGTTCAACAAGACCTATGCACCGGCCCGCCAGGGTAAGGTGACCGTCTACCTCTGCCCCGAACTGGTGGACCTGAGCAAGTCCGTCACGCTGACGGTCAACGGACACACCGTCTTCAAAGGACGCGTCAAGCCCGACGGGAAGCACCTGGTGAACAGCTGTGCCACGTTCTTCGACCCGCAACGCCTCTACCCGGCTGCCATCGAAGTAGACCTGTCGGCCCTGAAATGAAATGAGACAAAATTCTCCAAACTACTAAAAATACAACAACAATGTTTACCATTAGAAAAGCAGACACAGCCGACTGCCAGCTCATCAACAAGCTGGCCTGGCAAGTCTTTCCAGAGACTTACAAGAACATTTTGACCAAAGAACAGATTGACTACATGATGGACTGGATGTACTCCCCCGAGAACATCCGCAAACAGATGGAAGAAGAAGGGCACGTCTACCTCCTGGCCTACGAAGAATGCGAGGCGGCGGGCTATGTCTCCGTGCAGCCCGAAGGGAAAGACCTCTTCCACCTCCAGAAGATCTATGTCCTGCCCTATTTCCAAAAGGCACACTGCGGCAGTTTCCTCTTCCATGAGGCCATCAAATACATCAAGGAAGTACATCCCGCTCCCTGCCGCATGGAGCTCAACGTGAACCGCTACAACCCCGCTCTGGGCTTCTACCAGCACATGGGCATGACGAAGGTGCGCGAAGGCGACTTCCCCATCGGCAACGGTTACTATATGAACGACTACATCATGGGGATGGATATATAAAAAAAGTGGGGCAGGAAAATCCTGCCCCACTTTTTTATATCAAAATCACTTAAGCCACCTTTTCCAGTTTCTTCATCACCGAGAAGATGAACAGAGCAGCCAGCAGGCAGAGGCCCATCAGAACGCCCCATACAATCCACAGATTGAGGTCGCCCCACAACCAGGCTGCTACAGCCGTCAGATAGTTACCGATGGCAGTAGCTACAAACCAACCGCCCATCATCATACCCTTGTACTTCGGAGGTGCTACCTTCGACACGAACGAAATGCCCATCGGCGACAAGAGCAACTCGCCGAACGTCAGTATCAGGTAAGTCGAAACCAGCCAGTTGGGCGATACAAACGTAGCTGTACCGGCCTCGGTAGCCGCTGCCTGCGCGTTGGGAGTAAGCAGACCGAAAGAGGCGAACATCATCAGTACGTAACCGCAGGCTGCCACCAGCATACCCAAACCGATTTTGCGGGGAGCGGAAGGTTCCTTACCCTTGCGGGCAAGCGAGCCGAAGATAGCCATGGATACCGGTGTCAGTGCTACTACAAAGAAGGGGTTGAACTGCTGGAAGATAGGAGCATCTACCGGCGTAGCGCCTTCGAGCGTCGAATAGCGGTAAACCAGGAACAAAACAGCCAGCAGAATCACCACACCTGAAATGGTCTTGCCCTTACCTGTCTTCGACTGGAAGAGGGAGAACAGAGCATAGACAATAAAGATAATGGCCACCAGGTTCCATACGCTGAACATCATGCTTTCCAGTCCGACAGAACTCTTGGCAGTATATTCATCGGCAAAGTAAGTCAACGTCAGTCCGTTCTGATGGAACGCCATCCAGAAAAAGATAACCACAGCGAACACCAGGCAGAGGGCCACGATGCGGTCTTTCGTTTCGCGCGGAGAAAGTTCCTCGACAGCAGCTTCCTGCTTGCTTCCGGCCTGCTTTCCGCTACCTTCCACGTGCTTGAACGAGCTGCGGAAACCGTAGTAGATCAGCATGGAGACAATCAGTGACACACAAGCCACCGCAAAGGCGAAATGATAGGAATCGTTCACACTCACACCCCAGTTCTTCTGGGCATATTCCATCATGGCTACCGCTGCCGTAGGAGCAAACAGGGCGCCGATGTTGATGGCCATATAGAAAATACTGAAAGCAGAATCACGTTTGGATGCGTATTCGGGCGAGTCGTACAGATTGCCCACCATCACCTGCAAGTTACCCTTGAACAGACCCGTACCACTGCTGATGACTACCAGTGCGGCAAACATCGCAATCAGGCCCACCGTGCCGCTGCCCAACGGAAGAGCCAACAGCACATAACCCGCAAACATGGCTACGATACCGATTTTCACCATCTTGCCATAACCGAACTTGTCAGCCAGGATACCGCCGATGAACGGGAGGAAATAAACCAACGCCAAAAACGTAGAATAAATAGTGCCGGCCATGGCAGGTGACAAGCCGAAATTGGCTTTCAGAAACAAGACGAAAATGGCCAGCATCGTGTAGTAGCCGAAACGTTCGCCGGTATTGGCGAGCGCCAAGGCATAAAGACCTTTAGGTTGCCCTTCAAACATAATTGTGAATATTAAGATTAATAATTGAGTTATTTTGTGCAAATATATGATTTTTGCCGATATCTTATCGAAACTATCCCGAAAACTTTCCGTCAGTCCTCAAAAAGCACGCACACCTCGGCCTTCACTTCGCGTATCAGGTCCTTCGGATCCAGTTTCAACTGCAGGCCGCGTATGCCTGCACTGATGTAGATGTAAGGGAACTGGAGGCACGTTTCGTGGATATAGGTGGGGAAAGGTTTCTTCATCCCGATGGGCGAACAGCCGCCACGGATGTAGCCCGTCAGGGGCAGCAGTTCCTTCACGGGGATGAGGTCGCACTTCTTGTTGCCCGACACCTTGGCGGCCAGCTTCAGGTCCACTTCGTGTTCGCCGGGAATGACGCATACGAAATGTCCCGTCTTGTCGCCGTGCAGTACGAGGGTCTTGAACACACATTCGATGTCTTCGCCCAGGCTGGCGGCCACGTGTACCGCACTCAGGTCGTTCTCGTCCACCTCGTAAGGGATGAGTTCGTAGGCTATCTTTGCCTTGTCCAGCAGCCTTGCTGCATTGGTCTTATTGATCTTTTTCATTGTTTCTGCTTTATTATTTTATTGTTATTGTTTGTATACCTATTCTTGTACTTTTTCTTTCGCTTGCCGCTATCTGTACTTTTTCTTTCGCTTGCCCGAAAGAAAAAGATACCAAAAAGAAAGGGCACCGTCTGCACTTCCGGGGCTACTCCGGAAGTCTGCCGGGCTGAAGGACAGGAACTCGCTGCGCTCAAACAGCCTGTCCTTCCCGACGCCCGTCCGACTCCCTCCGCTTTACGCCCCTGCAGTGAGGCCGGAGAGCCCTGCGGCGTGCTCTGACCAGGGCGTGTTCTTTACAACGGGCGTATTCAGACAAAGATAAATTCACCCACTAACGTAGCGCAGCCCGGGCCTAATCGGAGGGGCGTAAAGCGGAGGAACGCCTTTTGCGTCAAGAAAGGCAGGCTGTTTGAGCGCAGCGAGTTCCTGCCTTTTAGCAAAAGGTGCTCCGGAGTAGCCCCGGAGGTTCAGCCCTTGACTTTTCTTTTGGTACCTTTTCTTTTGCGGCAAGGCAAAAGAAAAGTACACATCCACTCCCGTAGCGCAGCCCGGGCCTAATCGGAGGGGCGTAAAGCGGAGGAACACCTTTTGCGTCAAGAAAGGCAGGCTGTCTGAGCGCAGCGAGTTCCTGCCTTTTAGCAAAAGGTGCTCCGGAGTAGCCCCGGAGGTTCAGCCCTTGACTTTTTCTTTTGGTACCTTTTCTTTTGTGTCAAGGCAAAAGAAAAGTACACACGTTCTCATTTCATTTTCAACTCCTCCCGCAGGAACTTCGGCGTATATCCCTTGCCGCTCATCGCCACTTCCTCGGGCGTGCCGCAGGACAGAACCTCTCCCCCGCCCTTGCCGCCTTCGGGACCCATGTCGATGATGTAGTCCGCCATCTTGATGACGTCCAGATTATGCTCGATGACAATCACCGTATTGCCCTTGTCCACCAGACGTTCGAGCACCTTCATCAACACGCGGATATCCTCGAAATGGAGGCCGGTCGTCGGTTCGTCCAGGATATAGAGTGTCTTGCCCGTATCGCGCTTGGACAGCTCCGTAGCCAGCTTGACACGCTGGCTCTCGCCGCCGGAGAGCGTGGTGCTGGACTGTCCCAGCTTGATATAACCCAGACCCACGTCCTGGATGACCTTGATCTTGTTCAATATCTGCGGCACGTTCTCGAAGAACTCCACCGCCCGGTTGATGGTCATGTCGAGCACGTCGGCTATGGACTTGCCCTTATAGCGCACCTCCAGTGTCTCGCGGTTGTAGCGTTTGCCGTGACACACCTCGCACGGCACGTACACATCCGGCAGGAAGTTCATCTCGATGGTCTTGTAACCGTTGCCCTGACAGGCCTCGCAACGGCCTCCGCTCACGTTGAACGAGAAACGTCCGGGCTTGTAGCCGCGTATCTTCGCTTCAGGCAGCCCCACGAACAGGTTGCGGATGTCGCTGAACACGCCCGTATAGGTGGCCGGATTGGATCGCGGTGTGCGTCCCAGGGGCGACTGGTCCACGTTCACCACCTTGTCGATGTACTCCAGTCCCTCGATGCTGTCATAGGGCAGCGGGTCCTGCAACGAGCGGTAGAACTTCTGCGACAGGATGGGTTGCAGCGTTTCGTTGATGAGGGTCGACTTGCCGCTGCCCGACACGCCCGTCACGCAGATGAGCTTGCCCAGCGGAAACTCCACATCGACATTCTTCAGGTTGTTGCCCCGGGCTCCTCGCAGCCACAGGCTGTGTCCGTTGCCCTTCCGGCGCTCCTTGGGCACCTCGATGGCCTGTTCGCCGTTCAGGTATTGCGAAGTCAGCGTATGCGTCTGCAGCATCTCCCGCGGCGTGCCGGCAAACACCACATTTCCTCCTAGCCTTCCGGCCTTCGGACCCATGTCTATCACATAGTCGGCCGCCAGCATCATATCCTTGTCGTGCTCCACCACAATCACCGTGTTGCCGATGTCCCTCAGCTCCTTCAGCGAATGGATCAGGCGCAGGTTGTCGCGCTGGTGCAGTCCGATGCTCGGCTCGTCCAGGATGTACAGCACGTTCACCAGCTGCGACCCGATCTGGGTGGCCAGGCGGATGCGCTGGCTCTCACCGCCCGACAGGCTCACCGAACTGCGGTCCAGCGACAGGTAGTCCAGTCCCACGTCCAGCAGGAACTTCAGCCGGGTGCGTATTTCTTTCAATATCTCTGCGGCTATCTGCCGTTGCTTGTTGCTCAGATGCTCCTCCACATGCGATAGCCATTCATACAACTCGCTGATGTCCATCGTGGCCAGCTGCTGGATGTTCTTGTCATGGATGCGGTAGGACAAGGCCTCGCGGTTCAGCTTGGCTCCGTGACACTCCGGACAGGTGGCGGTGCGGGCAAACTGCTCGGCCCACTTCTGTGCCGTGGCCGAAGCGTCGCGGTCCTGCAGCATCTGGATGTATTTCACCACGCCTTCGTACGTCACGAAGTAGTCCGACGACGTACCCACCAGCTGGCTCTTGATCTTCAGCCGTTCGTCCGAGCCGTAGAGTATTTCGTCTATCGCCTCGTCGGGCAGTTCCTTGACGGGTGTCTTCAGGTTGGCGTCATACTTCTCCAGCAGCGCCTCTATCTGCCAGAATATCATGCTGTTCTTGAACTTGCCCAGCGGAACCACCGCTCCGTTGTACACCGACAGCTCGCGGTCGGGAATCACCTTGTCGATGTCTATCTGGTTCACCACGCCCAACCCCTTGCACTTGGGACAGGCACCTTGCGGAGAGTTGAACGAAAAATTGTGCGGCGCCGGTTCCTTGTACGACAGTCCCGTCACGGGGCACATCAGCCGCTTGCTGTAGTGGCGTACGCTTTCCGTCTGCGCGTCCAGTATCATCATCAGTCCGTCGCCCTGGCGCATGGCCGTAGCCACGCTGTTCTTCAGCCGAGTGTCGTCCTTGTCGGCCACCACCAGCTTGTCGATGACCACCTCCACGTCGTGGTTCTTGTAGCGGTCCAGCTTCATGCCCGGCAGGGCCTCCTTCAGCTCGCCGTCCACCCGTACGTACAGGTAGCCCTTCTTCCTCACCTGCTCGAACAGCTCCTTGTAGTGTCCCTTTCGGTTGCGCACCAGCGGGGCCAGCAGGTAGATGCGCTTGCCCTTGTAGTCCTTCAGGATCAGGTCCAGAATCTGTTCTTCGGTGTACTTCACCATCTTCTCGCCGCTCAGGTACGAGTAAGCCTCCCCGGCCCTTGCATAGAGCAGACGCAGGAAGTCGTAAATCTCGGTCGTAGTACCCACCGTCGAACGCGGGTTCTTGTTCGTCGTCTTCTGTTCGATGGAGATCACCGGGCTCAGTCCCGTAATCTTGTCCACGTCCGGCCGTTCCAGGTTACCCAGGAAGTTGCGCGCATAGGCCGAGAACGTCTCGATGTAGCGCCGCTGCCCTTCGGCAAAGAGCGTGTCGAACGCCAGCGACGACTTTCCGCTGCCGCTCAGGCCGGTAATCACCGTCAGGCTGTTCCGCGGAATCTGCACGTCGATGTTCTTCAGGTTGTGCACCCGTGCGCCATAGACGTTGATATATTCGTTTTCTTCTGTTTGTTGCATATCTTCGGCATTTTTTCAAATCGCAAAAATAAGGGTTTCTCGGCGAAAAACAGCCGCTCCGGCGTTTTTTTCGGATTTCACGGGGTGAATATTATTTCTTAACTCAAACCTTTGGATGAAATGCGACATTATTGCTACCTTTGCAGCTACTTTGGGAATAATTTAATTGTAGAAACCAAACGGACCGAATCGAATGAAAGCATTAAAACGCACCGTCTTTTCCCTGTTGCTGGCCGCCACGTGTGGCCTGAACCTCTTCGCACAGGAGAACCAGACCTATTTTCTGCATACCATTGAGAAAGGGCAAAGCCTCTATTCCATCGCCAGCATGTACGGCGTAAGCCAGGCCGACATCGTCCGCCTGAACCCCGGCAGCGATGAAAAGATATACGTCGGACGCCCCCTGCGTATCCCGCGTCAGGAAGAAAGCCGGACCCAGGAAACCTACCACACCATCGTCGCCGGCGAAACGCTTTACCGCCTCAGTGTGAACTACGGCATCAGCGTACAGGCCATCTGCGCCGCCAACCCCGGTCTCGATGCCCAGAACTTCCGTACCGGCCAGGTCATCCGCATTCCGGCCAAGACCGATGACAATACCCTGGCCACGTCTGCCCCAACCTCCCAGCCACAGCAGCTGCAGCAGTCCCGGGAACTCCGTCCCAACTGCCGCGACATGCACAAGGTGAAGCGCAAGGAGACGGTCTACAGCATCAGCCGCGAATACGGCATCACCGAAGCCGAACTCATTGCCGCCAACCCCGAACTGAAAGGCGACAACAAGCTCAAGCGCGGCAGCTTCCTCTGCATCCCCTATCCCAAAGAGACTTCCGTGCCTTCCACTCCGGCTCCGCAGGCCGCTCCCAGCAACGACGAGCTCTTCCGGGAGAACAGCGGTGAGGCCCGTCAGTACAAGACCCTCAAGGCAGCCGTCATCCTGCCCATCCTGCCCGAAGGTGCCCAGCGCAACGAGTCGTCCCGCATGGTGGAATACTACGAAGGCTTCCTCATGGCCGTCGACAGCCTGAAGCGTTCCGGTGTGTCCGTCGACCTCTATACCTACAATTCCGGTCCCGAAAAGGCCTCCCTGCAGAGCATTCTGGCCCGTCGCGAGATGCAGGACGTCCACATCATCTTCGGTCCGCTCTACCAGGAGCACATCGCTCCGCTGGCCGAGTTTGCCAAGAAGAAAGGCATTCGCCTCGTCATCCCCTTCACGTCGAAGGACAACTCCGTGTTCCGCAATCCCTATATCTATCAGGTCAACACGCCGCAGTCCTACCTCTATTCCGAAGTCTACGACCACTTCACCCGCATTTTCCGCCGTCCCAATGTCATCTTCATCGACACCCGTGACAGCGGCCGCAAGGAGAAGGCCGAGTTCATCCAGGGCCTGAAGGACGAGCTGAAGAGCCGTTCCATCCCGATGGTTACCCTGAGCGATACCGTCACCTCTCCGTCACTCGGTGCCGCCCTGCGCCCCGGTTACGAGAACATCTTCATTCCGACGTCGGGCAGCAATGTGGCGCTCATCAAGCTGCTTCCGCAGCTCTCCCTCACCGTACGCCAGCATCCCGAGGCCGAATGCCGTCTCTTCGGCTACCCCGAATGGCAGACCTATACCAAAGACCATCTCGAATCGTTCTTCGAACTCGACACCTATATCTACTCGTCGTTCTACACCAACAACCTGCTCCCCACGGCCGTCAGCTTCACCAACAGCTACCGCCGCTGGTATGGCAAGGACATGGAAGAACGCTATCCCAAGTACGGCATGCTGGGCTTCGACACCGGCTACTACTTCCTCAAGGGCCTGTCCCGCTACGGTTCCGAGTTCGAAGAAAACCTCTCCGGCTTCCAGACCGTTCCCATCCAGACCGGCTTCAAGTTCCAGCGTGTCAACAACTGGGGTGGCTTCATCAACCGCAAGGTGTTCTTTGTCCGCTTCTCTAGGGAGTACGAGGTGGTCAAGCTGGACTTTGATTGATAGAGAAATGAGAATGGAAAATTGAGCATGGAACGTTACCGCATGAAACTGAAAACCCTACTTCCCGCCACCCTGCTGCTGTCCGCCCTGGCTGCTCCCCTGCATGCCCAGATGGGCGAACAACGCTATAACTTCACCGTCGGCATCAATGGCGGCGTCAACCTCAACAGCGTCAGCTTCTCGCCCAGCATCCAGCAGAAGAACCTGATGGGTCCCACAGGCGGCATCACGCTGCGCTACGTGTCCGAGCGTTTCTTCCGCATGATCTGCGGCGTACAGCTTGAGGTCAACTATTCGCAGCACGGCTGGGACGAATACTACCAGGACTATCCCGAACTGCAATACACCCGCAAGATGAACTATGTCGAACTGCCCTTCCTGGCCCACCTGGCTTTCGGTAAGGAAAGTCACGGCATGCAGTTCTTCCTCAACGCCGGCCCCCAGATAGGCTTCTTCCTCAACGAGAGCCACACCCAGAGCGGTCCGTGGGAAGACTACTCCGGCTTCACCGTCGAGCAGCACGACATGCCTGTTGAGAACAAGTTCGATTACGGCATCACCGCCGGAGTCGGTGTCGAGCTCCGCACCAAGGTCGGCCATTTCCAGGTCGAAGGACGCTACTACTACGCCCTCTCCGACTTCTACCACAGTACCAAAAAAGACTACTTCGCCCGTTCAGCTCATGGCGTCATCGGCATCAAGATGGCCTACCTGTTCGACATCACCAAGTGACCTCTTTCCCGGGGGGAGACACGCTTCCCCCCGACAAAAAAATTCAGGCACGGATTACGCGGAATGTTCACATCGACCTCCTTTCGGTCAGTGTATTCGCGTAAACCGTGCCTGAAAACGTTATAGGCACGCCTTCTGTCGCCTCTTAGCGCGAAGGACGCAGTCTGTCGGCCGCCTTTACCATCACCTCGTCCCGGTAGATGGCACGGAAAGCCAGATAATTCAAAATGATGCACACGGCAGGCAGGCACAGGGCCCATCCCACCTGAAAGCCCGTCACGTCCAGACGACCTTTCAATACATACCAGAATACGCCGAACACCACGTAATACCCGATCAGCAGCACACTGTTGAAGATGGTCATACGCACCTGCAACATGCGGTTGCGGAACAGGAAGATGGTGCCGAACGCCACGATGGTACTCAGCAGCAGGAGGCCGAAGAGACCCCATGTCGACTGGAAGCCACCGTCGGCCAGCGTCACGCCCAGTGGCTTGAACGCCAGCGTATTCACTCCGTCGGCAGCGATAAAGTGTCCGGCAGGCAGGCACATGGCCACTACCAGCAGCACCGTCACTACCAGGAGGTATACCGATTGGATGCGCTGTATCATTACTGCAGTTTTTCTTTTTCCTTGGCCGGATTGCGGTAGTACACCTTTCCTTCGATGTATTCCTGCGTGGCAATCAACGTCGGTTTCGGAAGTTTCTCATAATAGCGCGAAATCTCTATCTGCTCACGGTTCTCGAACACCTCTTCCAGGTTGTCGTTGTAGGAAGCAAATTCAGCCAGCTTCTTCGACAGATCGTTCTTGATTTCCACACTGATCTGGTTGGCTCGCTTGCCGATGATAGCCACTGTTTCATAGATGTTGCCCGTGTCTTCACACAGCTCCATCAAGTCGCGTGTTACGGTTGTTGTAGGAGCATTGGTTTTTCTGTAATCCATAAATTTCTATCTGATTATATATTTAAGTTTCTAATTTAATCTCCCTTTAGTAGTTAAGAAGTTACAGAAGTTATCACTTCGCTGCGCTCCGTTAGAAGTTAAGCCAATAGTCCAGCAAAAGGAAACCGGTTGTCTTTCTATCGGCCTTTAACTTCTTAGCCCGCTCTGCGGGCGATTAACTCCTTCAGTTCTTTAACTCCTGTATATTAAAGTCACTCTTCTGTTTCTTCTGCATTCTCTTCGTCCGTACCGCCTTCGCCAAGCACATTCTGCGCTTTCTGGAAAATGCGGTCAGCCTCCTTGATGTATTTGCTTTCCGGAAATTCGTTCTTGAAAGCATAATACTCGTCTATCGTTTCGCGGTAGCGTTCCGGCTTTCTCTCGTCCACGCTATAGAAGGCCAGCTCATATTTGGCCCGCAGGATCAGGATGGACAGGTCTTCACGCAGATTGGTGTACGGATAGTCGTTCAGGGCATTCTGTGCCGTGATGACGCACGACTGGTAGTTGTTGCCCATGTAGTTGCCCAAGTTGTAATACAGCTTGGCAGACAGATATTCCTTCATCACCAGCTTGTCCTGCAGTTCGAAGATCATCTTCTGTGCTTCCTCCCGTTTGGGGCTCTGCGAATAGTATTCCATGAACAGCTGCAGTTCCTCGATGGCCTTGTACGTGCTGGTCTGGTCCAGACGCGGTTCGGGCGTATCCAGGAACAGCGCCTTTCCTGCATGGAAGCGGGCCAGTTCCGCATACGTACCTCTCGGATAAACCTGATAATATTGGATGAAAGTCTGGGCAGCCGTCTGATAGTCACCGTCGTTGTAGTAGCACATACCCAGCATGTAGAGCGATTCTTCCGCGTTGGGCGTACCTTTCAGGATGGCAATCAGCTCGTTCAGCAACGTAGCGGCACGATTGTACTGTCCCTTGGCGAAGTACGATTTGGCAGCCTCGTACTTGTATTCGTAATCCGTGCTCTTCAGCAGCTTGTTATATTCTCCGCACGATGTAAGCCCCATTGCTGCTGCCAGCAGAGCTATGATAAGAGTTCTCTTTTTCATTCGCTAGTTTACAAATAATGCGCAAAGATAGGGCTTCGCCACGAATTACACAACGTTCCGAAGCTTAATTTTTTCAAAAAGAAAGGAAGGGGATGTCTCAAAATAAAGGTATCTGTGGCTCTCCTCCTTCGGGAAGGAGGAGTACCCGCCAGGGGGAGGTGGTAGGTGAAAACATAACGCGTTGATTGATAACCTTTCGAGAAAACCTACCACCCCGCCCTTTGGGCACCCCTCCTTCCAGAAGGAGGGGAGTGAAATAGACTCCCCTCATGTTGACGCATCCCCACTAACCGCTCCCCATCACAGCTTATACAGCTCATTGGCCGCCAGCAGTTCCACGCGGTGCTCCTTCAGCACACGCAGGCAGTTTTCCATGTCTGTCGGCCGTATCACCACATTGGCATGGTCTCCGTTGGCAAAGGAATACATGTATTCAATGAACACCCCTTCGTCCGACAGGAACTGCAGCACCTTGGCCAGCGCACCGGGGATATTGGGACAGCTGATACCCACCACGTCGTTCACATTCACGGCAAAGTGATGTTCCTTCAGCAGCTGGTAAGCCTTCTCCGGTTCCGACACCACCCCTCTCAGAATGCCGAAATCCGCATTCTCGGCTATACTCAAGGCCGACAGGTTGATTCCTCCCTCAGCCAATACCCGGGTCACCTCCGTCAGGCGTCCCGACTTGTTCTCCAAAAAGATTGAAAGTTGTTTTGCTATCATATTGATTTAATTGAGAATTGAGAATTGAAAATTGAAAATTGAAGAATGACAATTACCTACCAATATCTAATATTTGATATTTGATATTTGATATTTAATATTTTATATTTGATATCTGATATCTGATATTTGATATCTGATATTTAATATTTAATATTTTATATTTGCTCACAGCCTTCTCTTGTCTATCACCCTCTTCGCCTTGCCCGTGCTGCGTTCGATGCTGCGCGGTTCCACCAGCTTCACGTCTACGCTCAGGCCCAGTACGCTTTGCAGGCGGGCGGTCAGGCGCTTCTTCATCGCGATCATCTTGTTGATTTCGTCCGAGTAGAATTCCGGTCTCACCTCCACCTGCAGCTCCATAGTGTCCGTATTGTTCTTGCGGTCCACCGTCAGCAGGTAGTGCGGTTCAAATTCCGGCATCTCCAGCATCACCGACTCAATCTGTGTCGGGAATACGTTCACGCCGCGGATAATCAGCATGTCGTCGCTGCGTCCCAGGATGCGGTCCATCCTCACCAGCGTCCTCCCGCAGGCACAGGTTTCGTAGTGCAGGGCCGTCAGGTCCTTCGTGCGGTAGCGCAGCAGGGGCATTCCCTCCTTCGTCAGGTGCGTGAACACCAGTTCGCCCGTCTGTCCCGGCTCCAGCGGCTGCAGCGTCTTCGGGTCCACAATCTCCGGGAAGAAGTGGTCCTCGTTCAGGTGCGTCCCGTGCTGACACTCACATTCGTAGCCCACGCCCGGCCCCGCCATCTCGCTCAGACCGTAGATGTCATACGCCTTGATGCCCAGCTTCGCCTCGATGTCGTGGCGCATCTCCTCCGTCCACGGCTCCGCCCCGAAGGCTCCGATCCTCAGCTTGAATTCCTCGCGCGGCAGTCCCGAGTCGCGGATGGCGTCCGCCAGATACAGCGCATACGACGGCGTGCAGCACAGCACCGTCGCCCCGAAGTCGTGCATCAGTGCGATCTGCTTTTCCGTGTTGCCCGTAGACATGGGGATTACCGATGCCCCGATGTTCTCCGCGCCCGCATGCGCTCCCAGTCCGCCCGTAAACAGTCCGTAGCCGTACGACACCTGGAAGATGTCCGTCTGGTCCGCCCCGTAGGCCGTGAAGGCCCTCGACAGGCATTCCTTCCACACCGACAGGTCCTTGCGCGTATAGCCCACCACCGTCGGTTTTCCCGTGGTGCCGGACGACGCGTGGATGCGTACAATCTGGCTCATGGGCACGGCACACAGCCCGAAGGGATAGTTGTCCCTCAGGTCCAGTTTCGTAGTGAACGGCAGCTTCACGATGTCGTCTATGCTGTTGATGTCATCCGGAGTCACGTCCATTTCCTGCATCTTCCTGCGGTAGAAGGGCGTGTCGTGGTACACCCGCTCCACCGTTTTCTTCAGCCGGATGCCCTGCAGCTTGCGCAGGCTCTCCCGGTCCATGCATTCGATGCTCTCATTCCAAACCTTGTTTTTCATACTTGTTGTTTTTCATGTGGTTATTTATTTGGATTCTCTACCCGCAAATTAAACGAATTGTTTCCAAATCCGCAAATATTCTTTCCATATATCTATATATTATTTGTTGCACGAAAACAAGATGCAGCTCATTTCATTGATAAAAATAAGCGGACTTATTTTGTATTGCTTTCACCTTTTCCTATTTTTGCATACGTTTTCTATAGACCGAATTCACCGTGAACAAGTTCCAGCTCACCTCCGACTACCAGCCTACGGGCGACCAGCCCGAAGCCATCCGCCAGCTCACCGACGGCATCCGCCAGGGCCTGCCTGCCCAGACGCTGCTCGGTGTCACCGGCTCGGGAAAGACCTTCACCATCGCCAACGTCATCGCCAACATCAACAAGCCCACGCTCATCCTGAGCCACAACAAGACGCTGGCCGCCCAGCTCTACAGCGAGTTCAAGGGCTTCTTCCCGCAGAACGCCGTGGAGTACTACGTGTCCTACTACGACTACTACCAGCCCGAGGCCTACATCCCTTCGTCGGATACCTACATCGAGAAGGACCTGTCCATCAACGGTGAGATCGACAAGCTCCGCCTGGCGGCCACCTCGGCCCTGCTCAGCGGACGCAAGGATGTGGTGGTGGTCTCCTCCGTGTCCTGCATCTACGGCATGGGTAACCCGGCCGACTTCTACAACAACTCTATCGACATCACCTGTGGCAAGGCTTTCAGCCGCAACGTCTTCCTTCGCCGCCTGGTGGACTGCCTCTACGTGCGCAACGATCTGGAGCTCAACCGCGGCAACTTCCGCGTCAAGGGCGACACGGTGGACATCTTCCTGGCCTACGACGACAACCTCCTGCGCGTCACCTTCTGGGGCGACGAGGTGGACAGCATCGAGGAGGTGGACCCCGTCTCGGGTGTCACCCTCGGCCGCTTCGACGACTACCGCATCTACCCCGCCAACCTCTTCATGACCACCAAGGAGAACACCCTCCGCGCCATCCACGAGATTGAGGACGACCTCCACCGCCAGGTCGAGTTCTTCGAGAGCGAAGGCCGCTTCCTCGAAGCCAAGCGCCTGAACGAGCGCGTCACCTACGACCTCGAGATGATCCGCGAACTGGGCCACTGTGCCGGCATCGAGAACTATTCCCGCTACTTCGACGGCCGTCCTGCCGGGTCGCGTCCCTACTGCCTGCTCGACTTCTTCCCCAAGGACTTCCTCCTGGTGGTCGACGAAAGCCACGTCACCATCCCGCAGATCCGGGCCATGTATGGCGGCGACCGCGCCCGCAAGGAGAACCTCGTCGAGTACGGCTTCCGCCTGCCTGCCGCCCGCGACAACCGTCCGCTCACCTTCGACGAGTTCGAGGCCCTGACGCCGCAGACCATTTACGTCAGTGCCACGCCCGCCGACTACGAGCTGGTGCACTCCGAAGGCATTGTCGTCGACCAGGTCATCCGCCCCACCGGCCTGCTCGACCCGCCCATCGAGGTGCGCCCCACCCACAACCAGATCGACGACCTCATGGAGGAAATCCAGCAGCGCATCGAGCGCGGCGAACGCACCCTCGTCACCACCCTCACCAAGCGCATGGCCGAGGAGCTCACCGAGTTCCTCCTCAACCACGGAGTCCGCTGCAACTACATCCACAGCGACGTCGACACCCTGGAGCGTGTCCAGATCATGTCCGACCTGCGCGAAGGCGTCTACGACGTCCTGGTGGGCGTCAACCTCCTGCGCGAGGGCCTCGACCTGCCCGAAGTGTCCCTCGTGGCCATCCTCGACGCCGACAAGGAAGGCTTCCTCCGCTCCCACCGCTCGCTCACGCAGACCGCCGGACGTGCCGCCCGCAACGTCAACGGCCTCGTCATCATGTATGCCGACCACGTCACCGAGAGCATGCGCCTCACCATCGAGGAGACCCGCCGCCGCCGCGAGAAGCAGATCCGCTACAACGAGGAGCACGGCATCACGCCCCGCCAGATCCGCAAGGCCCTCAACCTCAACCCGCTCACGGCCACCGCTGCCGCCGCCTCGGGCAACGCCCCGGCCGACCGTCCGTCTGCTCCCCGTCCCTACGTCGAGCCCGAACCGTCCCGCCTCGTGGCCGCCGACCCCGTCACTCTCCACATGTCGCCCGACGAGCTCCGCCGCAGCATCGAGCGCACCCGCCGCCTCATGCAGCAGGCCGCCAAAGACCTCGACTTCCTCCAGGCCGCCCAGTACCGCGACGAGCTGCTCAAGATGGAGGCGATGCTGCCCGGAAAAAATTGAATTGTCACAAAACTGTAACATTACAAGTTTTTTTTGATTTATTCGAAAAAAAGAACAATCCCTGCGTGCAATCAACCAAAAAAACGCTAACTTTGCCGCGTTTTAAATTTTCAATTGCTAAAAAATAAAGAGTTATTTTTATTCAAAAATTGTATGAAAACAAACATTTTGCAGAAAACCATTTTAGGGATTGGTTGTATAAGCGCCATTGGCTTCACAGCTTGCGTGGACGACAGCTACGATTTAAACAATGTAGACATGACAGTTACCGTTGGCGGTAATCTTACCTTGCCGGCCAGCAATACGGATGTCATCACCCTGAAGAAAATCTTCGACTTGGACGACAACAGCATCATTCAGGCCGATGAAAATGGAAATTATTCTTTGATCAAATCCGGAAATCCTACTCACACGACCGTCCAGGTATCTCCAGTCAACATTGACGGAAGTGACATTCAGATTGAAAAGGCCGATTGCCGGCTGAATTTCCCCTATGAGCCGAGTGTTGCCGGTGCGATGGCTACCGAGCAGCCTTTCCATGAGGTCACCTCTTTTAATATATCGAAAAACGACGTTACAGCCGACCTCGTTCAGCTCAACAACGCCTATTTCACGATGGATTCCCAACTGCTTCTCTCCTTGACGGACGATACCAACGTAGAAGAACTGGTCATCCGAAAAGGGTTCCAGATGATTTTTCCGGAATACATGACGTTGGCCACCACAGATACGGATATCTGTGAAATCAGGGATTTCCACATCCTTACATTCACAACGGACGTTCCCGTAAGCCGTACAAGCGGGAAATCCTTCGACCTGCGGATTGCCTATATGGACTTCTCCGGTCATCCCGACCAGGGTCTGGTCAGTCCGGGCAACTTCAGCATCAGCGACCAGATCACCGTCGACGGTGAGGCCACCATCTCCACTGCCAGTTTCGATGGCGGCAACAGCGTTTCGCTCAGTCTGGTGTCCGGCATCGAGATCCGGAACATCAGCCTGACCCAAGTCAATGCCGTCGTCAATCCTCAGGTCAGCCTTACCATTGACCCCATCACGATCGACAATCTTCCCGATTTCCTGCAGGACGACGAAGTCAGAATTCACATGACAGATCCCCGCATCCTGTTCAAGGTCACCAACGAAAGCCCGGCCGACATCAATTTCATGGGTACCATGACCGGCATCAAGAACGGTACGGCCATCAGCACCGTTTCCTTGGGTAGCGACACCGACAATTCCGGACGCATCCTCATTCCTGCCCATGCCACCGACTATGTCATCTGCATCCATCAGTCAGCCGATGCCACCGGCATCCAGGCCGACAGCTATGTCACCGTGCCCAACCTGAACGACATCATCGAACAGATACCGGACGAAATCCGCATCGAAGACATCACCGCCACTGCCATACAGCAGCCTGTCGACATTGAGATCGGCAAAGACTTCCAGGTAGATTCCCGTTACGAGTTCAATGCGCCCCTCCAGTTCAACGAAGGCAGCCGGATCATCTACCGCGACACCATGGACGGATGGGCCGGAGACATCGAGAAGCTGGACATGAGCCAGGCCGAAATCACTTTGGAAGCCCTCAACAAGATACCTTTGGACATGAAGATGACCGTCGAAGCCATTGACAAGCAGGGCCAGCCGCTTACCGATGTCACGGCAGAAGTCACCGGAACCATTGCTGCCGGCAATGGCGACAGCGAGACAAGTTCCGCCCTCACCATCCGGCTGAAGTCGGAAAACGGAGGCTTGAAGAAGCTGGACGGTCTGAGCTACCGCGTGGAGGCAGCCGCCTCTTCCGCCGCACAGGGCATCACGCTGAACGAGAACCAGACGCTCCAGCTTACCAATATTGTCCTGAAGGTAACGGACGGCATCACGATAGACATGAATTAACAACCACTTACACATACTGAACAATTACCGATATGAAAAAATATATTATTTGCATTATTATAGCCATCACGGCCGGCCTGAATGCTAAGGTTTCGGCCCAAGGTCTGAATTCGGGTTATTTCACGGACGGCTACACATTTGCCCACCAGCTCAATCCGGCTTTCGACAACGACCACAACTATTTCAGCATTCCCGTTTTAGGCAACATCAATATAGGTACCCGTGGCAACGTCGGCCTGGGCAGCTTCCTCTTTCCTTACAAGAACGGCCAGCTCACAACGTTCATGAACAGCAGTGTCAGCGCAGAAGAGTTTCTCGGAGGTCTGAAAGACAACAACCGCATCGGCGCTTCCGTCAACCTCTCCTTCCTTTCTGCCGGTTTCAAGGCCTGGGGCGGCTTCAACACCATTGACATCGGCCTGCGTTCCAACACCTATGCCAATCTGCCTTACGAGCTGTTCGAGTTCATGAAGCTGGGGCAGCAAGGCGCCTCTTCCACATACGACCTGCAGGACCTGGGCATCAACTCAAGCAATTACATTGAAATCGCCCTGGGCCATTCCCGCAACATCGGCGACAAGCTTCGCGTAGGTGCCAAAGTCAAGTTCCTGTTGGGTGGAGCCTATGTCGACGTCAAGATGAACGACATGAGCGTAACGCTGGCCGAAGACAAATGGATGGTAAAGGCCAATGGCGAGATGAATGCCGCACTCAAGGGTCTCAGCATCCCCACCAAGGCCGAGAGCGGCAAGGAGACCAGCGCCGACAGCCAGAAGGACCTGGTCGACTGGAACAACATCGAAGTGAACAACCCCGGTCTGACCGGCTTCGGTCTGGCCGTCGATTTGGGTGCCACCTACAAAGTCATGGACAACCTGACCGTTTCGGCTGCCCTCAAGGACTTTGGCTTCATCAACTGGAGCAACAACACCCAGGCCTCTACCGCCAATTCTTCCTGGGAGTTCAACGGTTTCCAGAACATTGCCGTCGACTCCGAGATGGGCGATGACGACCCCAATTCCCTCAACAGCCAGCTGGACCGCCTGACCGATGACCTGGAAGACTTCGCCAGCTTCCACCGCCAGTCTGCCGGCGGCAGCCTGACCCGCATGTTGTCGGCCACGCTGAACGTGGGCGTCGAATATGCCCTGCCCATGTACAAGCGGCTGTCTTTCGGTCTGCTGTCCTCCACCCGCTTCAACGGGCCCTACACGCTGGCCGAAGGCCGCCTGTCAGCCAACATAGCTCCGCTCAGCTGGTTCTCTGCCGGCATCAACGGTGCCGTTTCCAATGTCGGTTCCTCCATGGGTTGGATTGTCAATTTCCATCCCAAAGGCTTTAACCTGTTCGTCGGCATGGACCAGTTGATTGGAAAAGTCAGCAAGCAGTACATCCCCATCAACCACATGAACAGCAATGTCAGCCTGGGCTTCAACGTCGCGTTCTGATGCAGCTGCATAAGTTCTGAAGGGAGCTGTCTCAAAAATAAAAAATTTGAGACAGCTCTTTTTTGTTTTTCCTCCCCTCCCGGTTCTTCCCCGTTTCGGCCGCCCATCGATGGTTCATGTTGGTTCATTCCGCTCTGTCATTTTCTTTTTCAAAACAATATTAGGTATTTTTTCGTTTGGAATAAAAAAATACTTATATTTGCAGCGTTTTCAGCGCAATCGTCCGTTGCCGGAGAACGAGACAACCAACTTTAACAACTATAGTTCAGATGAAACAAAGCTTACAGACAAACAAGCTTTTGAAAGGGGGAATCATTCTGGGTGACCTTTGCATCCTCAACCTCCTGTTCCTGTTACTTTGCCATGTGTTCAGCAAAAACACGTTAGGATTCGTTTTTGTAGACTCCATTCCCCAGATTCTGGTGTTGCTCAATCTGGTCTATCTGGTCTGCAACTATTCCCATGGCGTCATCCTCTACCACCGCATTGTGCGCCCCGACCACATCATACGCCGGGCCGTCCGCAACGTCGTCCTGCATGCCCTGGTCTTCTGCACCCTTTTCTCGCTGGCCGATTTCGGACAACTCTCGCTGCGTTTCTTCCTCGTGTTCTACCTCTCGTTTTTCGTCTGCCTGACCGCCTTCCGCCTGGCCTGCCGCTCCGCCTTGAAGCGCTACCGCAGCCGTGGCGGCAACTCCCGCAGCGTCATTCTCATCGGCACCGACGAAAACATGCAGGATCTCTACCAGACCATTTCCCGCGACTCCTCCTATGGTTTCCGCGTTCTGGGATATTTCGCTCCGTCCTCTTCCCGTGTCTATCCGGAAGAAGTACCATTTTTGGGTACCGTAGATTGCATTCTGCCCTGGCTTCAGGAACACCCGGCCGAAATGGTGTTCTGCGGCCTGTCCTCTTCCTACGGGCAGCAGATTCTGCCCGTCATCAACTATTGTGAAAACCATTTCATGCATTTTTACAGCGTTCCCAGCGTACGCAACTACCTCAAGCGCCGCATGTATTTCGAGCTGTTGGGCAATGTTCCCGTCCTGGCCATCCGCCACGAACCCCTGGCCGATCCCTTCAACCGCTTCGTCAAGCGTTGCTTCGACCTTCTGTTCTCGGGGCTTTTCCTGTGCACCGTCTTCCCGTTCGTCTACCTCATCATAGGCGCCGCCATCAAGCTCTCGTCGCCCGGTCCGGTCTTCTTCCGGCAGAAGCGCACGGGGCTCAACGGCCGTGAGTTCTGGTGCTACAAGTTCCGTTCCATGCGGGTCAATGCCGATGCCGACCGCCTGCAGGCCACGCTCCATGATCCCCGCAAGACGCGGATAGGCGAGTTCATCCGCAAGACCAGCATCGACGAGCTGCCCCAGTTCATCAACGTCTTCCGCGGCGACATGTCCGTCGTCGGTCCGCGTCCCCACATGCTGAAGCACACCGAACAATACTCCCACATCATCGAGAAGTACATGGTGCGCCATCTCGTCAAACCCGGCATCACCGGCTGGGCCCAGGTCAACGGCTTCCGGGGCGAGACCAGCGAACTCTGGCAGATGGAAGGCCGTGTCAAGCTCGACATCTGGTACATCGAGCACTGGACCCCCATGCTCGACCTCTTCATCATCTACAAGACTGTCAGGAATGCCATCCACGGCGAAAAGGAGGCATATTGAGATGAAGTCCGCCGTTCCTCCCCCCCAGGCTGCGCCGGCCCCGCGTCAGTGGCTGGTGCTCTACGTCAAGTCGTGCATGGAGCGCAAGACGGCCCAGCGTCTGGCGGCCATGGGCATCGAGAGCTACGTTCCGGTGCAGACCGTGACCCGCCGCTACAGCGACCGCCTCAAGAAAATGGAGCAGTTGGTGCTCCCCCTGGTTGTCTTTGTCCACGTCACCCCCTCCGAGCGCCGTCAGGCCCTCACCCTGGGTGCCGCTACCCGTTACCTGGTGCTGAGGGGACAGCACGAGCCTGCCGTCATCCCCGACGAGCAGCTCCGTCAGTTCCGTTTCATGCTCGACTACAGCCCCGAGGCCGTCACCTTCAGCTCCACGCCTCTGGCGCCGGGCGACCCCATCCGTGTCATCAAGGGTCCCCTGGCCGGTCTCGAAGGCGAGCTCATCACCCTCGAAGGCCATCACCAGGTCTTCATCCGCCTCGACCTCCTCGGCTGTGCCCACGTGGCCATCCCCGTCGGCTTTGTCGAGAAGCGTCCCTCCCGCTGACCGTCCGCTCCGTCCTGCTCAGAATTCCTTCCGCACCCGCAGCTGGAAGCCCGCATTGTCTCCGTAGATTTCTCCGCGGTCCAGGGCCAGCGACGCGTCAAACTTCCATCCTGCCAGCCGTTCGGGCGCATAGTCCACCCGCACGTAGGCCGACACATTGTGCAGGATGTCCAGCGTAGGTCGGTTCGTCCCGCCCCACGTGCGGCTCCAGGTCAGCTTCGCCGTGTAGCGCCAGTCCTTCGCCACCTGTCCCCGCCAGCCTGCGTGCAGGGCCTTCACCCGGTTGTACAGGAACTGCATCTGTCCGTTCTCGTTGTAGATGGGTGCCCGCAGCAACGGGTTTCCGTTCGCCATGCCCCAGTGCGACCAGCTGTGATACAGGAAGTTGTTGTAATAGTTGTCTCCCCCTCCCGTCTTCTGCACCGGTCCCTGGCCGGGATCATGCAGTCCATGCAGGGGGCCGCTGGTATTGGTGGTCTGCAGGTACTCCAGCACCACGTTCTCCACGGCTTTGCAGCGCGGCAGCTTCAGCTCCACGCCCCACAGGCCGTCCCAGCCGTTCTGCTTGCCCATGCCCGAGAAGTCGTCATAGAAGTTGTCCAGATAGAGGCTCACCTCCACCCGCTTCCCGCGGTACGTGCCCCGTATCTGCTCCGATCCAACGGTATTGCCCTGATAGAACAGGGCCTCTCCACCACTGATTTCTTCGTCGCCGTGTCCCGGTATCAGGGCCCGCCAGTAGTACTTCAGTCCGTTGCCCAAATTTTGCTCCCCCTGCGTCGTCACGCGGGTGCCGCCGAATTCATTGTCCATCGTCATCCCGAAGTCCAGCTGCCAGCGTCCGCCCGGCACCCCGATGCGCACGAAGCCCTCCTTGTGGTGATACTTGATGCCCTTCACGTAGTGGTATCCTTCCACCGACGCATGCCGGTCCAGCCAGTTCCCGTCCGTAAACCATCCGTAGCTTATCTCTCCCCGGATGGCCAGTCGGGGCAGCAGGTACACGTAGTCCGGCAGCCCCACCATCACCTGCGGGATGGGCTTCGCGTTGCCGCTCCAGGTCATTTCGCCGCTGCTCAGCTCCGCGTTCATCAGCGGGGCGTTCATCTCCTTCGCCCCCACCAGGATGCCCAGCCATTTGTACCGGAAGTCCCCGTAGGCCTGCTGCACCCCCGAGGGTGTCCCTTTTGCCCCCACCAGGTCCAGTCCGCCTTCCACGTTCCACTGTCCCCAGCGGTCGCGGTAGGTCAAGCCGCTGCGCAGGTAGGCACTGTTCTCCAGGCTGCCAAGCCCCTGCAGGTTGCTCACCTGCCACAGGGGCGTGCAGTCGCCCGCATGCACCGTCGTACCGAATTCCACAAAACTTTTCACACCGGCCTTTTCCGTTTGCTGGGCCGCTCCGTTCAGGGTGAGCAGACACAGGCAGCCGCCCACTATTCCATATTTGATCGTTTGGTTCATTTTTTTATCCTTTTACATGGATTTCGGGCACAAAAATAAACAATTAAGTTCAGATTTAGGGTGACAAACATTCGTTTTCCATTTTTTTTGGCTAACTTTGCCGCCAAATTAAACATAGACCCTGTCCATACAGCATTAAACGAATTATGATTATAGCCATTGACTTTGACGGAACCATTGTCGAGCATCGCTACCCGCAGATCGGTCGCGAGCTTCCTTTCGCCATCGAGACGCTCAAGAAGTTGAGTGCCGAACGTCACAAGCTCATTCTCTGGACCGTCCGCGAAGGCCGTCTGCTGGACGAAGCCCTTGAGTTCTGCCGTTCCCGCGGCCTCGAGTTCTATGCCGTCAACCGCGACTACCCCGAGGAAGAGCAGGAGCGCAACAACCACTTCTCCCGCAAGCTCAAGGCCGACGTCTTCATCGACGACCGCAACCTGGGCGGCCTGCCTGACTGGGGCACCATCTACGAGATGATCCACCACCGGCTCAGCTACGAAGACCTCTTGCGCCGCTACGAGGACGAGGACGCCGATCCTCCCCGCCGCCGCGGGTTTCTGTCCCGTCTTTTCGGACGCTGACCCGTCCCCCCTGATTGTTCAACACCATTATTTATTGATAAACCGATTAACAAGAGAAAAATATGAACAGACTTTTGCGTCCCCTCCTGCTTCTGGTCCTGGCCGCCGGCTGGCTGGCCTCCTGCACCTCCTACAAGAATGTGCCCTACCTGCAGAACCCCGACGTCGTCAACCAGTACCTCGACACCCTGCCGCTCTACGATGCCAAGATCATGCCCAAGGATCTGCTCACCATCACCGTCAATACCACCGACCCACAGGCGTCGGCGCCCTTCAACCTCACCATGCAGACGCCCATCAACGTGGCCCTGAGCAATAATTATACCACCTCCCAACCCGCTTTGCAGCAGTATCTGGTGAGCAACTCGGGCGATATCGACTTTCCTGTCATCGGCCGCCTCCACGTGGTTGGGCTCACCAAGAACGAGGCCGAGGATCTCATCCGCGAACGTCTGAAACCCTACCTCAAGGAAACCCCGATTGTCAACGTCCGCATGGCCAACTACAAGATATCCGTCCTCGGCGAAGTGGCCCGTCCCGGCACCTTCACGGTATCCAACGAGAAGGTCAACATCCTCGAAGCCCTCGCCATGGCCGGTGACCTCACCGTCTACGGTGTCCGCGACAACGTCAAGCTCATCCGCGAAGATGCCAACGGCAAGCGCGAGATCATTACCCTCAACCTCAACAAGGCCGACCTCGTGCTCTCGCCCTACTACTACCTTCGCCAGAACGACGTCCTCTACGTCACCCCCAACCAGACCAAGGCCAAGAACTCCGACATCGGTTCCAGCACCACCCTGTGGTTCAGTGCCGTGTCCATCCTGGTGTCCATCGCCAGCTTGCTGGTCAACATCCTGCGCTGACCCTTCATCATTCACTATTAACCATTTACCATTAATCATTAACCATTACTCCGTTTTCTCATCATGAAAGAAGATAAAACAACAGTCATAGACGACCAGTTTCTGCTGGACAACGAGTCCTCCGGTGAAGATTCCTTCAACCTGCAGGCCCTGGTCCTCAAGTACCTGCCCTACTGGCCCTGGTTTGTCGCCAGCATTGTGGGGTGTCTCGTCGTTTGCTATCTCTACCTCCGTTTCCAGACGCCCGTCTACAACGTGTCTGCCGCCATGCTCATCAAGGAAGAGCAGAAGAACAGCGCGTCCGGCAACAATGCCCTGGCGGCCATGACCGATTTCGGCATGTTCTCCATGACCAACAATTTCGACAACGAGATTGAGATTCTGCAGTCCCGCACGCTTGTCAAGAAGGTGGTCAGCCACCTGGGCCTCTACATCCAGACGTCCCAGGCCCGCACCTTCGGCTACGACCTGCCTCTGTACCGCGAGGCTCCCGTCCGTCTTTACATGACGGCCGAGGAAGCCGACAAGCTTCCCGCTCCGGTCCGTGTCGACATGCGCTACACGCCCCAGGGCGTCCTCACCGTCCGTGCCCGCTACCAGACCGGTCCCGAATCCGATGAAGTGGAGCTCCAGCAGGAATTTTCCGCCCTGCCCGCCGTGCTTCCCACGCCTGTCGGCGTCCTCAGCTTCATGCCCAACGATTCCCTGCAGACCGACAGCCTCCACCCCGCCACCGAAGACCTCCACCTGCGCGCCACCGTCATCACGCCGACGGCTGCGGCCAACGGCTATTGCGGCTGTCTGACGGTCGAAGCGGCCTCCAAGACCACGACCATTGCCAACGTTTCCGTGCAGGACACCCATCGCCAACGTGCCGTCGACTTCATCAACTGCCTGGTGGCCTTCTACAACCGCGACACCAACGACGAGAAGAACGAAGTGGCCCGCAAGAACGCCGAGTTCATCGACGAGCGCATCGCCATCATCAACGCCGAGCTGGGCACCACCGAGAGCGAGCTGGCCGCCTTCAAGCAGCGTGCCGGTCTCACCGACATCACCAGCGACGCCCAGCAGGCCCTGCAGGAGAGTTCGCGCTACGAACAGCAGCGGGTGGCCAACGAAAACCAGATCAGCCTCGTCACCTACCTCAAGCAGTACATCGACAATCCCGACAACCGCAACGAAGTGTTGCCCGCCAACGTCGGCTATGCCGATGCCAACCTCACCTCCGTCATCGAGCAGTACAACACCCTCATCATCGAGCGCCAGCGCCTGCTGCGCACGTCCAGCGAGACCAACCCCGCTGTGGTCAACATGAACACCGGCATCGACGCCATGCGCCGCACGGTGCTCACCACCGTCAACAGTGTGCTCGACGGTCTGCGCATCACCCGCTCCGACCTGGCCCGCCAGGCTTCCAAGTTCGAAGGCCGCATCAGCAACGCCCCCTTGCAGGAGAAGGAGTTCATGACCATCTCCCGCCAGCAGGAACTCAAGGCCGCCCTCTACACCATGCTGCTTCAGAAGCGTGAGGAGAACGCCATCACCCTGGCTGCCACTGCCAACAACGGCCGTCTCATCGAAGACGCCCAGGCCGATCCGGCGCCGGTTTCTCCCAAGAAGAAGATGTTCATGCTGGTGGCCCTTGTCCTGGGCTTCGGCATCCCCGTTGCCTTCATCTACCTGGTCGACCTGCTCAAGTATAAGATCGAGAAGCGCAGCGACGTGGAGCGCATCACCAGCGTCCCCATCATCGGCGAGATTCCCATGTCCACCAAGGGCAAGAAGGTGGAGGGCGAAGGCGCCATCGTGGTCCGCGAGAACAAGAACGACGTCATGGAGGAGACCTTCCGCGGCCTGCGCACCAACCTCCTCTTCATGCTCGAGAAGGGGCAGAAAGTCATTCTCTTCTCCTCCAGCCAGCCCTCCGAAGGCAAGTCCTTCATCGCCGGCAACACCGCCGTCAGCCTGGCCTATCTGGGCAAGAAGGTCATCATCGTCGGCATGGACATCCGCAAGCCCGGTCTCAACAAGGTCTTCAACCTGAGCCGCCACACGCAGGGCATCACCAGCTATCTCAGCGATCCGGACCACGTCCAGCTCTCCGACCTCATCCAGCACAGCCACGTCAGCCCCAACCTCGACATCCTGCCCGGCGGTTCCATTCCGCCCAACCCCACCGAGCTGGTGGCCCGCGATGTCCTCGACCGTGCCATCGACCAGCTCAAGGAGCGCTACGACTACATCCTGCTGGACACCGCCCCCATCGGCATGGTGACCGATACCGCCATCATCGGACGTGTGGCCGACCTCTGTGTCTACGTCTGCCGGGCCGACGTCACGCCGAAGGTTGCCTACGGCTACATCAACGTCCTGCGCGACCAGAAGCTCTTCCCGAAGCTGGCCACTGTCATCAATGGCATCGACATGTCCAAGCGCAAGAACAGCTACGGCCGCAAGTACGGCTACGGCTACGGTTATGGCTACGGTTACGGCTACGGCTATGGCTTCGAAGCCGACAACAAGCAGAAGAAGAGCAAGTAATGTTGTAAAATAACAGAAGGTAGAGGAGGTAAAGAAGTAAAGGAGGTAAAGCCGATACTTCTTTACCTCCTCTATTATTATATGGGACACGCCATCAAGATTCACGCCGGACGCACCTTGGTGCGTCCCTACACATTTCATGCATGACATTGTATCCCGGACACCCCTTCCCCGGATTCAAGTCCCGGTGCCCCACCACCAGCACCCGTGGGAAGCGTTCCTCCAGCTCCGCCACCAGCCGCTGCAGGCTGTCCTTCTGTGCGGGCGTGCGCGTGTCCGCCACCCGTCCCTGCGCGTCCAGTCCCCCTTCGTAGCAGATGCCGATGCTGTGCCGGTTGTGGTTCCGGCAGTGCGCCCCCACCTGTTCCAGCGGCCGTCCGTCGTGCACGGTTCCGTCGCGGGTGATGTAGTAGTGGTATCCGATGTCCTTGAATCCCCGGTGCCGGATGTGGTCTTCCCGGCATTGTTCAAAGCCAAAGCTCTGCCCCTCGCGGGTGGCAGAGCAATGGATAATGATCAGCGTGATGGTCCTCATCTCCCCATGCACGATGCAATTCCGAAGACCCCGGCCAAAGCCGTAGCCACCGTAATAATCACTTTGAGCACAATGCCCCACACATTCTTCTTCTTCGTCTCTTCCATTGAATTTAAATTTAAAAAGTAAACAATCATCAGTTAGCGGACATTCCCCGCCGGTAGGGACGCACCATGGTGCGTCCGCCCTGCGTTGTCCTCCATTTGTCATCCCGCACTTGATGCGGGATCCATCCCATCGCTTGTGCATACTGGTTAGCGGTGAGCGGTAAGCGGTGAGCATCACTAACCACTAACCGCTAACCACTAACCACTATTTAAAGCGGACTCCCCTCCTGGTCCTCACCACCCTGGGTACCGCCGCCCGAGCCGCTGCCGCCTGTCGACGTCGTGGTACCGTCGGCCTGCACCAGTTCGAACACCATGTTGTTGGGGGCACCCTTGGTGGTGGCCAGCGTGTCGTTCACCAGGCGGAAGGCGTTGTCCACGCGGAACTGCACCCTCACCTTGTCGATGTTCTTCACCGTGCAGTCCTTCTCCTCCTCGGTCGCGATGCAGTGAAAGGTCGTGCGAAAGATGCCGAAGCCGTCCAGCTTCACCGTGTTTCCGTCCACCAGTTTCTGCTTGATGTTGCGTACGAGGCTCTTGCACACGTGCAGCACGTCCTCGGCCGACATGCCTCCCAGGTCCTCTATCTCCTGGGCCAGCCGTTCCAGGTCATACGTCTTCGCATCGCGGTTCTTCCGCTTCAATGCATATACCATCGGTGACTCCGGGTCACCCAAAAACTTTCTGCGCTGAATGCGCTCTACCAAAGCTGTTGCCATAATAATTGAGAATTAATAATTGATAATTAAATTAGCGGTTAATGTTAATTGAAAATTGAGAATTGAAAATTGAGAATTGAAAATTGAAAATGAAATTAGTGCTTAACGGTGAGTGGTTAGCATCATTCTTCATTAGCTTCGCTCAAAACCACTTCTGATTTTTTTCATTAAGGAATAGTCATCATTCTTCATTCTTCATTTAAAATGTTCTTCATTTAACCTTAGCCTCTACAAAGATACCACCTCCCCATCGCCCCGTTTCCCCTTCCGTCATCCACCGTCCCCCACCGGCGCGCAATGACACCTTTCCGCACCATATTCCCTCCCCACTTCTTGCACAAGTCGCTAAAAATGAGTAACTTTAAGGCAAAGATT
>ULXJ01050851.1_pt1 | contig 70518 bp, 56 predicted proteins | sample 1960981 | NCBI WGS metagenome assembly ULXJ01 (sample SAMEA4835830, study PRJEB28245) | human gut metagenome | biome: gut microbiome; material: fecal sample | place: Denmark | collected 2008 | reverse complement strand
AAAGAGCGTCGTTTTTATGATATGATTATCATATAAATATAAAAAATAAGAGGAGAACATTATGGCAAATTTTTCAAAATTGATTGAAAAAAAGGCAGACGCCGCGCAATATATGGTTGACGAAATCACCCATATCTGCAAGGATATGCCCAAACGTACTCCCGGCGAAGAAGGCGAAAGAATCGCTTGCGAGTATATGGCTGACGTCCTTAAAAAAGACTGCGGATGCGAACGCTCCGACGTTGAATCGTTTAAGGAAAATCCCGGCAGCTTTTTCGGCTGGATTTATATCACGATCACCTGTGTTCTTGCGGGGCTTATCGCATACTTCTTCCTGCCGATTTTAGGCTTTGCGCTTATCGTTTTCGGTTTCTACGTAATGATAATGCAATTCGGTCTTTACAAAAAGACTTTCGACTTCCTGTTCCCCGAAAAGACGGGCACGAACGTTACCGCAATCAAGAAATGCACGGGCGAAGTCAAAGGTCGCGTATTTTTCAACGGTCACCCCGACGCAGCGTGGAACTGGCCCGTCAACAATAAGTTCGGCGGTAAGGTTTACGAAGCGAACATCGTTATCGTTGTCCTTGGCGCGTTGTTCCTTATGGGATGCAACCTTGCGGCGGCTATACTCACCGGTTTCAAACCCATGATTCTTAAACCCGAAAACGGCGTTCTGTTCTGGCTTGGCATCGCGAACCTTGCATTCGTACCTTTCTATTTCGGTATGTACCGCATGTGGGATCCGAACACAACGGTCGACGGCGCAAACGACAACCTTACGGCTTGCCTTATGGGCATCGCGATCCTTAAAGCGATGAAAGACGAGGGTATCGAACTTGAACATACCGAAGTCGGCGTTATCCTGTCCGGCTCCGAAGAAGCGGGGCTCCGCGGAGCGAAAGCGTGGTGCGAACAACACAAAGGCGAATTCGACGACGTTCCCACCTGGATTTATTCTTTCGACACTATTCACGATCCGAAATTCCTGGGCGTAAATTACCGCGACCTTAACGCAACCGTCAAAGCCGACAAGGAAGTTTCCGACAGCTTTATGGAAGCGGCAAAAGAACTAGGCATTCCCTGCAACAAAACTCTTGTTCCTCCCTTCGGCGGAGCAACCGACAGCGCAGCGTTCGCACAGGCAGGTTTCAGGGCAACGGGTATCACCGCTCTGAACCACGTTCTGGAAGATTATTACCACACGCTTAAAGACAGTTACGACAACCTTAACAAAGATTGTCTTGCGGATTGCTATGCAATTTCTGTCCGCGCGCTTGAAAACTTTGACAAAAAGATTTCAAACAAATAAGCAAAACAAACACGATAATGAAGGATAGCGAGTTTTCGCTATCCTTTTTCGTTGAAAAAAATCGGTAAAGTCGGCGGATATTTTTTCATTTCTTGACAACAACGTATATTTAATGCAATAATAAAATTAATTTAACGCAACGTGGAAAGTATGGAAGAAATCAAAAACACCGACTGCAATCTCATAACGGGACTCACGTCCGAAGAAGTCGAAACGCGCGTCAAGAGCGGGCTCGTCAACGGATTGCAAACAATAAAAACCAAAAGCGTACTCAGAATACTTATCGACAACACCTTCACGTTTTTCAACTTCGTGTTTTTCGTGATGGCAATCATCGTCGCGGCGTTTTCGGGATTCGACGAGGACGGCATGGGCAATTACGGCTTCGTGATACTGTGCGTCTGCAATACGCTTATCGGTATCGTGCAGGAACTTCGCGCAAAGCACACGATGGATAAACTGTCGCTCATTTCCGCCCCGAAAGTCAGGGTTATCCGCGACGGAGAAGAAAAGGAAATCGCCGTGAAAAACGTCGTTATGGACGACGTTACGATATTGCAGGCGGGACACCAGATTTGCGCGGATTCGGTCGTTGTCGAAGGCAGTATCGAGGTCAACGAAAGCCTTATCACCGGTGAGCCCGACGCAATCGTGAAACACGCAGGCGACAGCCTTATGTCGGGAAGTTACGTCGTATCGGGACGCGCAAAAGCAAAAGTCGTGCACGTCGGCATGGATAACTTCGCAATGAAAATATCCGCCGGCGCGAAGTATTTCAAAAAACCCGTTTCGGTCATCAAAAATTCGTTAAATAAAATCGTAAAAACGATGTCGGTGGTCATTGTGCCGCTGGGCATCGCTCTTTTTTCAGTCAAATATTACATTCAGGGCAACGATATGAACAGTACGGTGCTGACGACAATCGGCTCGTTGGTCGGCATGATTCCGAGCGGTCTTGTCGCGCTTACGTCGGTCGTGTTCTGTCTGAGCGTCATAAGGCTTGCAAGACACCACACCCTTGCACAGGATATGTACTGCGTCGAAACGCTTGCAAGGGTTGACGTGCTGTGTCTTGATAAAACGGGCACGATTACCGAAGGCAGTATGGAAATCCACGGCATAAACACCGTCGATTTGTCGGAAGACGAGTTCTGCCGCCACCTTAAAAACCTGTCGGACGCCGTCAAGGACGAAAACGCAACGGCGGCGGCGGTCAAAAATTACGTCGGGCAGTACGAGGCGGCGGGCGAAGTCAGTGTTGTCGTGCCGTTTTCGTCGGACAGAAAGTGGAGCGGCGCGGTTATCGACGGCAGAAGTTACGTTCTGGGCGCGCCCGAATTCGTTTTCCCTAATACCGCGGAAGAAATAAAAGCAATCACGCGCGAAAAGGCGGAAGAAGGACTCAGGGTGCTTGTCCTTGCGTCGTCGGACGTCGAAATTATCGGGCACAGCCTTCCCGACGGACTGAAAGCGGAAGGGTTTATATTCATCGCCGATAAAATAAGAAAGGAAGCCCCCGATACGCTGCAATATTTCAGGGATCAGGGCGTTACCGTCAAAATCATTTCGGGCGACAACCCCGTTACCGTGCGCGCCGTCGCAAAACGCGCGGGACTTTCCGATTGCGACAGTATCATTGATATGTCAACCCTGAAAACCGACGAGGAAGTCATCGACGCGGCGGAAAAATACACGATATTCGGCAGGGTTCTGCCCGATCAGAAATTGTTGCTTGTAAAAGCCCTGAAAGCAAACGGACACACCGTTGCGATGACGGGCGACGGCGTCAACGACGTGCTTGCATTAAAGGAATCCGACTGTTCGATCGCGATGGCTTCGGGCTCGGACGCCGCGAAGAACGTGAGCAGTCTGGTGCTTCTTGACAGCAATTTCGCGTCGATGCCGAAAGTCGTTGCGGAAGGCAGACGTTCCATAAACAACCTTGAAAGGTCGGCGTCGTTGTTCCTTGTGAAGACGGGATACAACTTGCTTATCGCGCTGTTGTTCCTTATCGTGCCGTCGATTCTGCCGTTCGAGCCAAGACACCTTACGCTGCTTGGCGGCGTGACGATCGGGATTCCGTCGGGAATACTCGCGCTCGAACCCAATAAAAACAGGGTGGAAGGCAGGTTTTTGCCAAAAGTCATTATGAACGCGGTGCCCGGCATAGTAACCGTAATGGCGGGTATTATCGCAATCGTAATCACAACGCAGACGATACTCACGGGGCTTTCTTCGGACGAACAGCACGCGCTGTATTTCCTTGCGACCGTGTTTGCGGGATATCTGTTCGTGTTCAAATCGTGCTGGCCGTTCAATCTGTTGCACGCGGTGCTTTTCGTGGGCGTAATCGCGCTTCTGGTGCTGTGTTACTTCGTACAGCTGTCGTTTATCGACATACAGTCGTTCTTCGGTCTGTACCGCGGAATAACGCCCGCAATGTGGAAAGTGCTTGCGGTGGTATGGTCGATACTTGTCGTCGTATTTGCGGCGATGTGGGCGCTTGATAAAAAGTATAACGTGCGCTTCCAGACGACCGTCGGCGACATCGAAGACAAAATCGATTTAAGACACGAAGAAGTCCTCAAAAAAAGAGAAGCGAAAAAGGCAGAAAGAAAAGCCAAAAAATCCCTTTAAAAAAAGACAAAACAAAACCCGCAATCTGCGGGTTTTTTAAATGCGTTTTTCAGAAGAACGAGTGCAAAACAAGCATCACTATGCCAAGAATTAAAAGCACCACGCCGACGGTAATATTAAGCGTTTTGGGCTTTACCTTGTTTGCGATAAGTGCGGCAAGTTGCGCCGTAACGAGCGTGCTAAATATGCAGGTTATCATTGCCGTAGTGTCGGGCAAACCGCCGATTCCGAAATGCGATACCGCCCCGACAAGCGCGGTAAACGTCATGATAAACACGCTTGTGCCGACCGCCTTTTTAAGCGGAAATCCCATAAACGACGTGAGCACAAGGAGCATCATCATGCCACCGCCCGCGCCGACGAATCCGCAAATCATACCAATCATTGCCGACAGCGCGAATGTTTGCACCGCGTCGCACCATTTGTTTTTGTACAAGCGGTCCTTTAAGGGATCTCTGCCGTTGACGGGAACGAGTATGAATTTAAGCCCGAGTAGTGACGTTGCGAAAATGGAAAAGTTGCCCATAAGGTGATTGTCGATTTTTGATGCAAGAAAACTCCCGAGAACCGTAAAACACAAAACGACGACAAGCATTTTCGAGCCTTTTTTCACGTCAATGTTTTTATCGACGGCGTAAGCGGTTGCGGACACGGCGGATGCCAAAACGTCGGAAATCAGCGCGATACCGATGGCGTCGTACGATGGGAAGTCCAGAAATGCGACAAGCATCGGTGCGATAAACGCGGCGGCGGACAATCCCGCAAATCCCGTGCCTATGCCTGCGCCAATGCCTGCGAACATATATACGATAATTTTAATATATTCTTCCATACAATCGAATAAATTATATCACCGCGCGCTTTTATGTCAACCGTTCGCCGTTGACTTTCCGATATTAAAGTGGTATCATATACTTTATGAAAATAATGTTCGTGTGCCTTGGAAACATCTGCCGCAGCGCAATGGCGGAATTTATGATGAAAGACGCCTTGAAAAAGCGGGGGATATCAGAAAAATACGTTATCGACTCCGCCGCGACGTGCGGACTCGAGGCGGGCAATCCCGTTTATCCCGACGCGCTGAAAAAACTGAAAGAGCACGATGTTCCGACGTTCCCGCATTATTCGAAACAGGTCAGAAAAACCGATTACGACAAATACGATTTGTTCATTGGAATGGATGACAAAAACGTTGCGTATCTCAGAAATCTTTTCGCGCCCGACGAAAAAAAGAAGGTAAAAAAGTTTCTGGAATATGCAGGGCAATCCCGCGACGTCGCGGATCCGTATTATACCGGCAATTTTGACGATACTTATGACGATTTGAAAATCGGTATCGAATTTTTGATAAATAATATTGAAAACAGGAAGTGAATTTATGAGTGAATGTACGCACGATTGCAGCTCCTGCGAAAGCCACGGAAGTTGCAGCGAAAAAACCGACTTCACCGTCCCCGTAAACGCATTGTCGAAGGTCAAACACGTTATCGGCATCGTGTCGGGAAAAGGCGGCGTGGGCAAATCTCTCGTAACGGGGCTTATGGCGTCGATTACGGCAAAACAAGGGTTTAAGACGGCGATTCTGGACGCTGATATTACCGGTCCGTCGATTCCGCGCATGTTTAACGTGAACGGTCCCATCGACAGCGACGGCAGTTTCTTTTATCCCGTGAAATCGAAAGGCGGCATTGAAATTATGTCGGCAAACCTTTTGCTGGAACACAGCAACGATCCCGTCGTATGGCGCGGTCCCGTCATCGCGGGTATGGTGAAACAGTTCTGGACGGATTGCGTCTGGGGCGACGTGGACTTTATGTACGTCGATATGCCTCCCGGAACGGGCGACGTGCCGCTTACGGTTTTCCAAAGCCTGAACGTCGACGGTATCATCGTCGTGACAAGCCCGCAGGAACTCGTGTCGATGATTGTCGGCAAAGCCGTGAAGATGGCAAATATGATGAATATCCCCGTGCTGGGCGTCGTTGAGAATATGAGTTACGTCAAATGCCCGGACTGCGGGAAAGAGTTTTCGATTTTCGGCGACAGCAAGGTCGACGAAGTCGCAACCGAATTCGACCTGAAAGTTCTCGGACGGATTCCGTTTGACAAAAACATCGCAAAAGCCTGCGACGAAGGCAACGTCGAGTCGCTTGACGCGGACTTCCTTGACAGCGCGAAAGAGGCGATAAAACGCCTTGCGAAATAAACGAAGAAAAAAAAGAAGCGCCCCGAAAAATCGGGGCGTTTCTTAAATATATAAGGGGGAAGGAAATTATCTTGCGTTTAAGCGGTCGAATTCTTTCACGTTTTCCACGATAAGGTCAAAGAATTTTTCAACGATTTTTTTGTCGTCGTCGTTGCCGCGGATTGCAATCGTCATCGTTACGACGTCGTTTAAGGTTGTGAGCGCAAGCTGCATAAAGGGTTTGTACTTGACCGCGCCCGTCATAAATCCGTCAACGGGTTTCGCATTGCCGAAAGTCAGTTTATCGACGGGAAGAAGCCCGATGTTGCTCATACCGATAAGCGGGTTGTCGTACCCGATTTTGATTGCGAATTCCGAAATTGAAAAGGGTAGTATGGTATAGGCGAGTTTCAGAAGAGGCAGGCTGTAAAGCCCCATGTATTTGTCGCGCTTGCTTTTCTTTGTGGAACGCATGACGTTGATAAGCGTATCGTTGATCGTTTCGCCCTTGTTATGCACCGTGCAAAGCATAAATCCCGTGTGATTCGCAAGTCCGCCGGCTTCGTCGCCGCCTTCGATATGACGGCGCAAATCGACCATGCAGGGGATTGAAAGGGTTTCGTCGTCGCGCATGCCCGAAATATCGTAAAGCGCGCGCACGTACGCCGCAAGCAGCATATCGTTGACGGTAACGCCCAAACGTTTTCCCGCGTTTTTCATATTAAGGAAAGTGTCGCGGTCGATTTTTCTGATGTTGATCATCGTGTGGTCGTCGGGACGGGGTTCGGTCAGCGGAAAGACGTGTTTGTCTTTCACCGCGCTGATGTTTTTGTAAAGACCTTTCGCGACCTTTTTGTCGGCTGCGTCGAGTTTCGTATAAACCTGTTCCGCGCTTCTCGTACCTTGTTTAAGGTCGGTGGGGTTTTCGCCGCTTAAAATCGCGTTGTAGTTTTTTGCAAGCTTTTTCAAAAAGTATTTGAAGTCGCCGCCGTCAAAGCACATATGGTTGACGATCATTGCGAAAGTTGATTTTCCGTCCTTGTTCAGGACAATCACCTTAAACTGTACGTTGCTTGAAACGGGGATACTCTGACACAGGAAATCGTACGCTTCTTTTTCGGGATCGTCGCTGTCTTTTATTGTCAGGATATCGTCGACGGTGTAAGGCTCCACCTTCCAGTAAGGATTGACGGGATTCTCGTGAAAACTACTGTGAAGCACGGGGGCTTTTTCGCACATTATGACCAGCACGTTTTTAAGTGCGTCGGCGTCCAGCAGCCCGTCGAAAGTCAGGGTTGCGTGCACCATACGGTCGTAATAGTTTCGGAAAAGATATTGCATCTTATCCCACATTTCGGCTTTTATAGTTTTGCTCATAGTTTCAAAATCAGTATTTTATCGTATCGTTTTTACGATATAAAGATGTTATTTGTTTTCGTCGTTCCACATTGTGTAGTACGCTTCGTCGATGCGCGCTTTCTTTTCGGCTGCCGCCTTATCCTTTTTCTTTGAATAACTCACAAGAGATGCGATAAGGATAACGACGTCGAGAAGGGCTGCACCGACGGGAAGAAGCCACGACGGATGCCACGGGATAACGTGCGCCACGCCAAGCATTACGTACACCATAACGGCGGTTACTTCAACGGTTGCAAGCAGGTCGAAAAGCCTTGATTTACTGTTGTATGAATACGCCTCGGCGGTGTCGGTGATAAGCATTGCGACCAACATTACAAGGAAGGTCATCCAGCTGTACTTGAAGTGCACGAGTATTTGCAGAATAAGGAAAATAAACGTGAACGTAAGCGCGATGATGACGTGCGACAGACCGCGGATTGCAAGGTGTCTTTTCTTTTTCGCAAGGACGATAATACCGAAAATCGCGCCTGCGATAACGCCCATAAACGCGCCGCCCACAAGAATGAGCCAGGTTTTGTCCCATGCGCGGGTTGCGAAGCTGACCGAAAGATATCCGATCACGACAAACAGCGCGATTGCGATGCCGGTGAGCACTCTTGCGCCGATGCGTGGCACAGCGCGCTTTACGTTGTCCAGACGGTTTTCAAAATCGACGAGCGTGTCTTTGAAGTTTCCGAGACTGTCGATGCACAGGTCGTAGATGGCGTTTTCGTCCGTCATACCTTTTATCTTGTATTCCTGCGCGCGGTCGAGAAGGTTTTGCAAAACTTCTTCGCGGTATTCCATTGCCTCTTTTGTGGGAGAGATGGCGCGGAATTGTTGTTCGAGATACTTTTTGAAGCGGTCGATTAACATATTATTTTGTTCCTCCGTTGATTAAGTCTTTCATTATTTTTATGGTGTCAAACCAGTTGGTTTTGTTGAAGTCGTAAAAGGCGCGGCCTTTTTTGGTGATGCGGTAATATCTGCGTCTTGCGCCGGCGTCGCTTTCGCCCCAGTAACTTTCGATAAACCCGTCGTGTTCCATACGGCGGAAGGCGGTGTAAAGGGTGGCGTCTTTAAGAACAAGTTCGCCGTGGCTAAGGTCTTCGATCGCCTTGCTTATTTCATAGCCGTAGCTGTCGTTTTTGATAAGTTGCGCAAGAATTATCGTTTCGGTGTGACCGCGCAGCATATCGGCGCTTATTGCCATTTTATTTCGCCTCCTTATGTATATCGCCTGACGATATATATCATAGCACAAAAAACGACGAAGTCAATAGTTTTTGATAGAAAAATGAAAAAAATCCCAAAAATATTTTTCCGCCGAAAAAACGTGTTTACAAACCCGCATTTTATATGGTAAATTATTTATATAAGAATAGTTTTGGGTGGATATATTATGGACAAAAAAGAAAGAACGAAAAAACCGATGAAAAAGGGCGCAAAATGGGCGCTTGTCATTTTTATATGGGGCTTTTCGGCGTATTTTCTCGTTGCGCTGTCGGGATTTATCGCGGCAACCGTTTCGGCAAAGGACGCGAAAAGCGTCTGGGCGGACTGGCAGAACGAATACGTCGCGCTTCTTGAACAGCGTTACGCTGCCGACGAAAACTTTTCAAAGGTGAACGACGAGGATTTTCTTACCCGCACCGATATGACAGAAGTCCTCGGCGCAAAGCTTAACGAGATAAGGTATATCGCGTCGCACAACAGTTACAAAACGGGGCTCACTCCCGAAACGAAGTATTTTTATCACGGCCCGCTTGCGGCGATAATGGGAAAGCAATACGATTATATCTTCGACACGATTACCGAACAGCTCAACGCCGGTATCCGAAGTATCGAACTTGACGCGAATAAGGTGAAAACCGCCGACGGGTTCAGAATCGAGTGTCTGCACAGCGATATGCTGGAAACGAACAGCACGATGATCGACTTCGACAAAGGTCTTAAAGAAATCAGAATGTGGATGGACAGAAACGAAAACGCTTTGCCGATTATCGTCCTTGTGGAGCCGAAAGGCGGCAAAAAATTCGACCTCGAAGCCTTTGATAAATTCGACAAAATGCTGTTTGAGAACTTCGGCGAAAAACTCGTTACTCCCAAAAAACTGCTTGACGCGGCGGGCGTTTCCGACTTTGACGAATTCCGCGCGAAAAACGCTTATCCAACCGTTGAAAGTCTGAAAGGGAAAATCATTTTCCTGTTGCACGAAAAGGACAGCCTGGAAACGTACATGCAGCGCGATCCCGATATGCAAAAAAGCGCGATGAATATCGCCCTTGAATACGCTACCGTCCTGAAAAAAGGCAAGGATTATTCCCGTTTCTCGTTCACCGTGGTTCTGAACGATCCGACGAAACACAAGGAACGTATAGCGCAGGCGATAAACCGCGACAACTTTATGGTCAGAACGAGGCTGGACAGATACGCCGTCGTGAAAGACCACTGGTACAACAACGGAATCGCGTCCGGCGCGAATATTTTAAGCACCGATTACACCCCGCACGCCAAGGAAAGAATAATGGAATATCCGACGAAAGGGAAGTGGACGGATACCTATTACGCTATATTGTACGAGGCGGACAAAACGGTAACCTTGCGCGGCAAATAACGAAAACGAAACGGTCGGCGACGGCCGTTTTTTCGTGCGCCCGCGACGTTGTATCGTAATATTTTGAATGATATTGAAGTTTTTTGTTATTTTTGGGGTTTTCCGAAAAAAATTTTGTTACAAGAACGCTTTTCCGTAAAAAATTCGGAAAAAAATCAATAATTTCGTTTACACCGCATATAACGTATGTTAAAATCGAATAGTAAGGAAAAAGGAGATAACCGTGGATAACACCGACGTAAAAATTTTGCAGTGTCTTATGAAAAACGCTCGTGCGAATTCGTCCGAAATCGCCGAGAAGGTTAAGCTGTCCACGTCCACCGTTATCGAACGCATCAAAAAACTTGAAAACTCGGGCGTTATCAAAGGCTATGCCGCGATCATCGTCCCCGAAAAACTCGGCAAAGACGTTACCGCGCTCATAAGCGTCGCAATCGACCATCCGAAGTTCAACGACGGTTTCGTCGCAGCGGTCAAGGACAACCGCCACATTGCGGAATGTCTGTATATCGCGGGGGAATTCGATTACTTTTTGAAAGTCGTCACCGACAATACGAAAACGCTTGAAAGCGTGCTGAACGAAATCAAGAGTATCCCCGGCGTTTCAAAGACTCAGACGAGCATCGTTTTAAGCAGTCCGAAGAACGAATACAGCGTCCCCATAAAGGCGAAAAAAGAAAAGTAAAATATGCGCGAAAGCGCGAAATTATAAAATAAGGGCGAAAGCCGAAAATTAAGGAGAAATAATAATGATAGTTGGTATCCCCAAGGAAATTATGCACGACGAAGCGCGTGTTGCTGCAATCCCCGACACCGTAAAGAAAATGGTCGCCGCAGGCATGACCGTTCTTTTTGAAAAAGGCGCAGGCGAAGGCTCGCACTACCATGACAAGGATTATCTTGCCGCAGGCGCAACCATTCTTGAAGATTGCGAAGAAATTTTTGCAAAATCCGACGTTATCCTGAAAGTTAAGGAACCTCTCTTCAACGAAGAAAAGGGCAAACACGAAATCGAGATGATGCACAAAGGTCAATATATTATTACGTTCATTCACCCCGCGTCTCCCGTAAACCACCAGATGGTCAAAGATATGGCGGCGGCAGGCGTTATCGGTCTTACCCTTGACGGCGTACCTCGTATTTCCCGCGCACAATCCATGGACGCTTTGTCCTCGATGAGCACCTGTGCAGGCTATAAGGGCATGCTCATGGGAGCAAACGACATCTCCAAATTCATGCCTTTGATCGGCTCGGCAGTCGGCGTTATCCAACCCGCAAACGTTCTCGTCATCGGTACCGGCGTTGCAGGTCTTCGTGCGGTCGCAACCGCAAAAGGTCTCGGCGCGAAAGTATATTCTGCCGATATCCGTCCTTCCGCAAACGAACAGGCAATGTCGCTCGGCGCGAAAATCGTCCCGACCGGTGTTCCCGAAGAAATCGCGGTACGTCGCGTAGGCGTTGTCGAATATGCAAAACGTCTTCCCGAAGAATGGCTTGAAAAAGAGCGCGCGGCACTTGCAGACGCGGTCAAAAACGCCGACATCATCTTCTGCTCGGCACTCCTTCAAGGACAACTCGCTCCCACGCTCCTTACCGATGAAATGGTCGCTTCCATGAAGCCCGGCTCTGCAATTATCGATATTTCCATCGACCAGGGCGGCAACTGCGCGATCACCACTCCCGGTATCCGCGACATTAAACACAACGTCATTATCGAAGGTATCAAGAATATCCCCGGTCAACTTCCCACCAGCTCGACCTGGCTCTTCGCATACAACATCTACAATCTGCTTGCGTTCCTCGCAAAAGACGGCAGCATTAAACTCGACATGAACGACGAAATCGTACAAAGCATTCTCGTAACGATTGACGGTGAAATCGTACATAAAGGTGCTCGCGAGGCGATGGGACTTTAAGCGCCGACATTTAGCGAATTTCTGGGTTTTTTTAAGAACCCGAGTTTTCGTGTACGCAACAGTACACTGGAAAACTCGGAACCTTAAAAGAAACGTCAGAACTTCATCTAAATCTCGCCGCTTAATGAATGTAAATTTTGATATTAACGCGATGCTGAAATCTGTTATTGAGGATTTTCAGAACATCGCAAGAAACGTCAAAATCTCATTCAAAATCCGCCGCTTAAACGGTTAAAATCCACCACTTAATTGGTGAAACAGATTGTCATTGCGAGCGAAGCGTGGCAATCTCCCGGAAGGGAAACAATAATTTTATCAACAAAAGGCAATCCCCTGCCTGCTTTCGGGCAGGGGGTATTTTTAATAATGATACAGGCAGGAATTTAATATGTTATCAACGTTAAACTCTGTTATTACCGGCGCGCTCGCAATGGGCAACTTCGGCCTTGAAAAAGCGATTTACTTTCAGCTGATTCTTCTTGGCGTATTCGTCGTAGCGACGCTTGTCGGTTACAAACTTATTTCAAACGTTCCGACGCTTTTGCACACCCCGCTTATGTCGGGTATGAACGCTTTGTCGGGCGTTACGGTGCTTGGCGCGTTGTCGGCAAGTGCCTCGCTTTTCAAACTCGGTACGGCGGGCATCGTGCTTTCCGCGATATTCGGTTCTCTTGCAATCGCTCTCGCGATGGTCAACGTCGTCGGCGGCTTTATGGTCACCGACCGTATGCTCGGCATGATTGCGAAAAAGAAGGCGAAAGGGCAAACCGTGATTTACGCGGCGTCGGCAGTTGCGGGCGCAGGACTCCTTGCGGTAATCTGCTGCATGGACGTCATCGCAAAAGGCGCGGGCACATCGGCGCGCGATTGGGTTTACCTTGCAATGGCAATCGTATTGTCGCTTGGCGTGCTTTTGGGAATCGCGATGATGGGAAAAGTCGCTTACAGCAAAATCGGCAATCGTTTCAGCGCGATTTGCATGCTCCTTGCGATTATCCTTATTATCGTGTACGGCAACGGCACAAGCCATATTGCGGCGGTATGGACGCTCTATATCGGGCTTGCGCTCGGCGCGGTTGCGGGTATTGTCCTTGCAAAGAAAGTCAAAATGATTCAGATGCCGCAAATGGTCGCTCTTCTTAACGGTCTGGGCGGCGCGGCTTCGGCAATCGTCGGCGCGTTTGCGATGCTCGGCGTAGGCACGGGCTTTGACGCGTTCTCGACAACGACGTCGGTTCTTGCGTTTGCGGTCGGTATGATTACCCTTATCGGCAGCCTTGTCGCAGCCGGCAAACTTCACAAGATTCTTCCGCAAAAACCCGTCGTTTACAAAGGACATCAGGCGATGACCGTCGGCAGCCTTTGCCTGACGCTTGCGCTTATCGTTGTTTTTGCGGCGATTGCGGCTCTTTCGGGCAGCGGCAAAATTGCTCTCGGTATCGACCTGAAAGCGTTTTGCGGAATTATGATCGCATTGCTGTTCGTAATTTCGGGATTCTTCGGATACATTTTCGCGATTCGCGTAGGCGGCGCGGATATGCCCATTACGATTTCGCTGCTTAACAGCCTTTCTGGTGTTGCCGGCGCAATCGCAGGTCTTGCAATCAACGACTTGTTGCTCGTTGCGGTCGGCGGTATCGTCGGCGCGTCGGGACTTCTTTTGACGCAAATTATGTGCAAGGCGATGAACAGAAAACTCGGCGCAATCCTTCTCGGCGGCACGTCGTCCAACGACAATGCTCAAAAAACCGCCCCCGAAAAGGTCGAAGTCAAGGCGGAAACGAAACCCGCCGAAGTGAAAAAGGAAGTCAAGGCGGAAGAAAAACCCGTTGTCAAGACGGAAATCAACTATGCCGCAACTTTGAACAACGCGAAAGAAGTCATCATCGTTCCCGGATACGGCATGGCAATCGCGCAGGCGCAACACCTTGTAAAACAACTTGCGGATAAACTCACGGCAAACGGAACGAAAGTAAAATACGCAATTCACCCCGTCGCGGGACGTATGCCGGGGCATATGAACGTTCTTTTGTGCGAAGCCAACGTGGAGTACGAAGACTTGTTTGAAATGGACGACATCAACCCCGAATTCAAGACGGCGGACGCAACGATTGTCATCGGCGCAAACGACGTTCTGAACCCCGCCGCAAACACTGCGGAAGGCACGCCCATTTACGGAATGCCCGTACTTGACGTTGCGGATTGCAAAAACATCTTTATCTTCAACTATGACTTAAAACCCGGCTATGCGGGCGTAGATAACCCCATTTATACCCGCGAAAACGGCGTGCATCTGTATCTCGGCAACGCACAGGAAACCCTGCAAAAGTTTATCGCAGATATGGACAAACCCGTTGAAACCACGACGGAAGTCAAGACCGAAAAGACGGAGGCAAAACCTGTCGAAGTCAAGACCGAAACCAACTACGCTGCAAGCCTTAACGGCGCAAAAGAAGTCATTATCGTTCCCGGATACGGCATGGCTATCGCGCAGGCACAGCATCTTGTAAAACAACTTGCGGATAAGCTCGCCGCGGGCGGAACGAAAGTGAAATACGCAATTCACCCTGTTGCGGGACGTATGCCCGGACACATGAACGTATTGCTTTGCGAGGCGGACGTTGACTACGAAGATTTGTACGAAATGGACGACATCAACCCCGAGTTCAAGACGGCGGACGCAACGATTGTCATCGGCGCAAACGACGTTCTGAACCCCGCCGCAAACACTGCGGAAGGCACGCCCATTTACGGAATGCCCGTACTTGACGTTGCGGATTGCAAAAACATCTTCATCTTCAACTACGACCTTAAACCCGGTTACGCCGGCGTTGACAACCCCTTGTATTCACGCGAAAAGGGCGTTCACCTGTATCTCGGAAACGCACAGGATACCCTTCAAAAGTTTATCGCCGACATGGACAAACCGTCGGAAATAACGCTTGAAAAGGCGGAAGAAGAAAAACCTGCGACCGTTGAAGAAAAGGCGGAAGAAAACCCCGCTGAAAAGGTTGAAAACCCCGCAAAACTTTTGCGTGACGCGAAAGAAGTCATCATCGTTCCCGGATACGGCATGGCTATCGCGCAGGCGCAACATCTTGTAAAGCAACTTGCGGATAAACTCACGGCAAACGGAACGAAAGTGAAATACGCAATTCACCCCGTTGCGGGACGTATGCCCGGGCACATGAACGTATTGCTTTGCGAAGCGGACGTCGACTACGAAGATTTGTACGAAATGGACGATATCAACCCCGAGTTCAAGACGGCGGACGCAACGATTGTAATCGGCGCAAATGACGTTCTGAATCCTGCCGCAAACACCGCGGAAGGCACGCCCATTTACGGAATGCCCGTACTTGACGTTGCGGATTGCAAAAACATCTTCATCTTCAACTACGACTTAAAACCCGGTTACGCCGGCGTTGACAACCCCTTGTACACTCGCGACAGCGGCGTGTATCTGTATCTCGGCAACGCGCAGGAAACGCTGCAAAAGTTCATTTCCGACATCGACGCGTAACAATCAAAACAACCGAAATCTGCCACCGTGTAATGCGGTGGCATTTTTTCGCATAAGTTTTCCGGCTTTGCACAAACTTTGATAAGGAGGCAAATATGAATCTTTTGAAAGAAGTAATAAAAAACTGCAACGTCGGCGTTGACGCAATCGACAACATCTGGGAAAACGTCAAGGACACGAAACTGCGCGAAACCATCTGGAAACAAAAAGTCAAGATTATGGATTTGTCCGACAGGGCGTCCAAAGAACTCGGGGACGAGCCGTCCGCAAAAGACGGTACGTATCCCAACAAAATGGAAAGGGCAATGATGAAGGCTGCCGTAAAGATGAAATCGGGGCTTGACAAGTCCACGACGAACATTGCCGAAATGCTTATCGAAGGCAACAACATGGGCATTAACGACGTCGTTAAAATGTCGCATCTTTATCGTGAAGAAGACACGCCTTTTGCCGGCGAACTTATTAAACTTTACGACGCCAACGTCAAAGAGTTGCGCCGCTTTTTGTAAAAATTCAAAAAATACAAACCGCGCCGCAACACACAAAACAACGCGATAAAACATTGTTTTGAGCAGATAAAGCAAGGATAATGGAAAATTATTATTATCTGTGCTTTCGCGCTAATGCTTTGCATTTGACACGCCGTGTCCGGTTGTTGGTTATGTCCGCTGAGTTCGATTTCCGCAAATGCAAGCGCTTGCTTCTCTCTTCACTTGCGGTCCGCGCATTATATAGGGGACCCCGCGGGATACTGTGTACTCGCGGGGAAAAGGAGTATGCGAGCATAAGACAACCGACTGCCGCTTGCGACAATCGGTTGGTCAAAAACGAAGCATACGACGAAAGTCCGCGCAAATTTATTTGCGCAGAGGACGTTGACGGACAAAAGGTGACGTTAACGGGGCTGCTCGGCATAGGGCAGTTTTGAGATATATTGCGAAACGACACAAAGTGACTGCTAAGATAGACACGCTGCATAACGCAAGCGTTTGCAAGCAACCGCCGAACGCCAACCTTATGGTTGGGTTCTCTGCCCCGTAAGTCACAAACAAAAAACGCACAACCAAATCGGTTGTGCGTTTTTGTTGGTGGACGTTAACGGACAAAATGTGACGTTAACGGGGCTGCTCGGCATAGGGCAGTTTTGAGATATATTGCGAAACGACACAAAGTGTCTGCTAAGATAGACACGCTGCATAACGCAAGAAAACGCAAGCGTTTTCCGAACGCCAACCTGCGGCTGGGTTCTCTGCCCCTTGAAACATCCGACAAATAAAAAGCGCACATCGTTGTGATGTGCGCTTTTTATTTGGTGGACGTTAACGGACTCGAACCGCTGACTTTCTCCACGTCAAGAAGACACTCTACCAGCTGAGTTAAACGTCCATAGCGAAGATTATATTACCACACAATTTTGATTTTGTAAACAGTTTTAAGGGGGGAAATTATTTATTTTCCGGACAAATTTTCAAGAAGTTCCGCCGCGTCGCCGACAAGTTCGACACAAGGGCGCTTTTTATAATAAGCGGCGGTGCGCGGTTCGGGCGTGGGGGAAGTGTCCGAAACGCCCAGAAGTTCCTTGCAGATAATGCTTCCGTTTTTTTCCTTGAAACCTGCCGCAAGATTCTGGACAAGCGCGTAAAGTTCCGCCTTTTCCTGTTTTGCCGAAGGATCGGAGTAACCGTATTTAAGCCCCGCGACCATAAACATACCGCTGACCGCGCCGCAGACTTCGCGCATTCTTCCCATGCCGCCGCCGAACGACGACGATATGAGAGCAAGCGTTTTTTCGTCGATTTCAAGTTCGTCGGAAAACGCAAGAAGAACCGCTTGCGCACAGTTGTATCCGTTTTTGAAGTTTTGCATTGCTTGTTCGCGTTTTGTCATAATATCACCGAAAAAGAAGTTTAGTTTTGAAAATGACATGATAAATGCGGGTTTTTGCGATTATCAAATCAAATATATTATACAACTTTGCCGCCGTTTTGTCAAATGCGGGAAAAGCACTTAAGAAGAAGACGGCGCAAAAAAACTAATGCGGATAAAATTTCCTTGTAATATTACTTAAAATGTGCTATAATAGTATTCACTTTGAAATTTATTCAAACATTAAGGAGAGATTATGGCATACGAAATGTTGTTAAGCCCCATTAAAATCGGCAACATGCAGCTCAAAAACCGCGTGGTCATGGCACCGATGCTTATCGGTATGGGCGACTTCGACGGTAAACCCACGGAGCAACTTATGGACTATTACGTTGAACGCGCAAAGGGCGGCACCGCTCTTATCATCACGGAAATCACGCGCGTCAACGATTTTCACGGCGCGGCGGCGTTCGCGCAACTTTCGATGAGCAAAGATTCGCATATCGAACCTATGCGTAAATTCGCCGATCGCATACACGAGGCGGGCGGAAAACTTGCGGTGCAACTTCATCACCCCGGACGTCAGAATCTCGGGCTTTGCATCGGCACGATTCCTCTTCTTATCCCGTTCCAGAATATCAAATGCGTCAAAAAGCTTATTTTCAAAGTCGTGCCGAAAGTCGGGCCGAAACTTCTGGAAAAGCACTGGTGTCCGAAGGTTTATGCCCCGTCCGTTACGGAGCGCGCGAAGTTTGCCGACAGCAAGATGAGGGCTTTTTCGCATAAACAAATCGTCAACCTTGAAAAGGACTTTATCGACGCTGCCGAAAGGTTGCAAAAAGCGGGCGTCGACGCCGTTGAACTGCACGCGTCGCACGGCTATCTTATCCAGCAATTTTTAAGCCCGTACACCAACCGTCGCACCGACGAATACGGCGGAAGCCTTGAAAACCGCATGCGCTTTTTGCTGAATATCGTGAAGGGTATCAAGGAGCGTTGCCCGGGTTATCCCGTTCTTGTCAGGCTCACCGTGGACGAGTGCTATTCCTATATCGGAAAGCCCGGCGTCGGATACGACCTGAAAGAAGGCGTCGAAATGGCAAAACGCCTTGAAGCGGCGGGTGTCGACGCAATCGACGTATCGTCGGCGGGTTACGACACTTTCAACTACTGGCTTGAACCCACGTCTTTCCCCGTCGGTTGGAGAAAATATATGGCGGCGGAAGTCAAGAAGAACGTCAAGATTCCCGTGATTGCCGCAAACCTTATCCGCACTCCCGAACAGGCGGAACAGCAACTTGAAGAAGGCACGCAGGACTTAATCAGTCTCGGTCGTCCGCATATTGCCGATCCGTATTTCGTCAACAAGTGCGCGTCGGGACATCCCGAAGATATCCGCCGTTGCATCTGCTGCTTATACTGCATTCAGAGCATGGAAGAGCAGGCATTCCACGGCAGTCATACGTTGTGTTCGCTCAATCCGTATCTCGGCCACGAGGGCGAAATGGACAAAATCACCGAAAAGGTCGGAAACGGCAAGCTTGTCGTAATAGTCGGCGCGGGCGTAGCGGGGCTTATGTGCGCGGAAGTTTTGTTAAGGCGCGGCTTCAACGTCACGATTGTCGAAAAAGAAGCGGTTGCGGGCGGACAGCTCAACCTTGCGGACAAAGGTCCCGGCAAAGACAAAATCGCGTGGGCAACGGAAGACCTTATGACGTCGGTAACAAAACTCGGCGTGAATATTAAATTCAATACGGAAGCGACCGTCGAAATGCTGAAAGAGATGAATCCTTACGCAGTCGTTATCGCAACGGGCGGCGTCGCGATTAAGCCGAAGTCCATAAAAGGCATCGACAACAAAAACGTTTGCACGTCAACCGAGATTTTGTCGGGCGCGGTCAAGCTTGAAAACAAACAGGTCGTCGTCGCCGGCAGCGGTATGACGGGGATCGAAACGTCGGAATATCTGTGCAAAGACGGCAATCACGTTACCGTGGTCGAGGGCAAAAACCAAATCGCGCCCGGCATGTGGTTCCAGCACGTTGACGACGCAATGCAAAAACTTTCAAAGTACGACACCAGATTTGTTACCGGCAAGATGCTTGTCGAAATCAACGAAAAAGGCGTGGTCGTCGAGGATACGAAAACCAAAAACAGAAGCGAAATTCCTTGCGACAACGTCGTTATCAGTCTGGGCGTAAGAAGCGACAACAAACTTTACAAAGACGCGAAAGATATGTTTGAAAGAATTTACGTCATCGGCGACGCCGATAAGACGGGACGTATCGCAAGCGCAACGAAGGAAGCGTTTGAAACCGCTTTGAAAATCAAATAAGAAGTATGCTTGATAAGTTCAAAATCGGTCATTTCACCGACGAAACAAACGGAACGGGAGTTACCGCGATTATTTGCGAAGACGGCGCAGTCGGCGGCGTCAGCGTCCGCGGCGCAGCGCCCGCAACGCGTGAAACCGACCTGCTTTCGCCCGAAAAAACCGTCGAAAAGGTAAATGCGGTCGTGTTGTCGGGCGGCAGTGCGTTCGGGCTGGAAGCGTCATGCGGCGTTATGCAGTATCTTTCGGAACAGGGCAAAGGCTTTAAGGTCGGAAAACAAGTCGTGCCCATTGTCGTCGGTGCGTCGATTTTTGACCTTGAATACAAAAACTTTGCGTTTCCCGATAAGGCGGCGGGATACAGTGCCGCGAAAAACGCCAAAGAAAACGATTTTTCTTCCGGTAATATCGGTGCGGGGACTGGCGCGACTGTCGGCAAACTCCTCGGAATGGAATGTGCCGCAAAGGCGGGGCTCGGCGTTGCAAGCGTGACGATCAACGGAGCGGAAGTCGCGGTTATATCGGTCGTGAACGCATTGGGTGACGTCGTGGACAACGGCAAAATCATTGCGGGCATCAAATCTCCCGACGGAAGTTTCCTGGACAGCCTGAAAGTTTTCACGGCGGGCGCGGCCGGACAACACGGCGCAAACACCACGATAGGGTGCGTCCTTACGAACGCGAAAATCACGAAAGTTCAGGCAAACCGCCTGGCGGACCTTGCACACGACGGGCTTGCGCGGGCAATTTCCCCCTCGCATACGAACTTTGACGGCGACGCATATTTCGCGCTTGCCTCAAACGAAAAAAGTATCGAGTTCAATATCCTTACCGCACTTGTGCCGCAACTTACCGAAAAGTCGATACACGCGGCGGTTACGGGACAAAGTAACTTGACGCAAAAGAAAACGGATAAACTTATCTTCGGCATTTTCCAGAAAATGTGGAAGTAACGAGAAGGTACTATGGCTGAATTTGAAAAAATCTTAATCGAATTCTTTACGGGGGACGGTATGACGATTGCGCGTACCGTCGCCGTGTTTATTTTCGGGTTGCTTGCGGTGAAGCTTATACTGCTTATCGTGAACAAACTTTCGGTGCGCGCGCACATCGACAAAACCATTTCAAGTTTCGTGTTGTCGGTCGTGGGCGTTTTGCTTTATTTCGGCTTATTGCTGCTGACGGGCAAATCGGCGGGGATTTCGACGGCGAGTTTCGTCGCGCTTATTTCGGCTGCCGGGCTTGCGATATCCCTTGCGCTCAAAGACAGTTTAAGCAACCTTGCAAACGGATTTATTATTCTCGGAAGCAAGCCTTTCGTCGTGGGCGATTACGTTGCGGTAAACGGCGTTGAAGGCACGGTGAAATCAATCGGGTTTTTCAACACGAAACTTGTGACCTACGACAATCAGATAATCACTTTGCCCAACTCCTCGCTTATCGGCAGCGGCGTGGTGAATTACAGCACGAATCCGACGAGAAGGGTTGTTTGCAGACTGCGCTTTTCATACGACGAGGATGTCGAAAAGGTCAGAAAGATTATGCTTGACGTCGCTCGCGGCAGGAATGAGATTTTGTCGTCGCCCGGGCCGAGCGTGGTCGTTGAAGACTACACCGACAGCGCGATTTTAATCACTCTTCGCTGCTGGGTACCTACCGAGTATTACTGGGACGCGCTTTACATTCTGAACGAAGAAATTGTCAAGTCTTTGAAAGAAAACGGCGTTGTCGTCACGACGAATAAACTTGCCGTAAAGGTTGTCGGAGATAACAAACAATGAAAAAACGCACTTTAATTATCATATTTTTACTGTTAACGTTGCTTATTGCGTTTTCGACGTCGGGCGTTGCGTATGCGGCGGACGGCGCGGCGAACGAAACGAACACGGAAGTCAAGTTTTCGGACGACGATTTAATCAAACTTATCGCAACGTACTGCGCGTTCGGTCTGTCGATTATCGTCGGAATTCCGCTTATCAAAACCGTCAACAGAAGAAAGAAACAGGGCTACGTCAACAGCCTTGCGGAAGAAACCGAGTACGTCGCAAAACAGGTGCGCGCGCTTTACGAAAGTCGCGACAAGGAAAAGTCGAAAAGAGAAGTTTTGAAGTTTTCGATTAAGGTTACGGCGGTTGCCGACCACGCGCTGACGACGTACACCGAAAAGCAAATACAAGGTTATTACGAACTGTACGAAGGCTTGTCCGACATCAACGCAAAACTTCTTGCGCTTGAAAGAGTCAAGGAAGACAAGGAAGAGTACGACAAGGAATTTCTGTTTATCGTCGACGCCGCCGAAAGCGTCGCGGAAAAGGCGAAACTCCTAAAACAAAATGCAGAAATCATTGAAAGGTACAACAAATGATTGATATCGAAAGGCTGAATTATCTGGCAAAAAAATCCAAAATCGAAGGGCTTACCGACGAAGAAAAAGCCGAGCAAGCCGCAATTCGCCGCGAGTATATCGACAGCGTAAAGGCGTCGTTGAAAGCGCAACTCGACAACACCTATATCGTTGACGAAAACGGCGAAAAACACAAAGTTCAACCAAAGAAAAAACAATGAGCAACGACATTAAGGACGTAACGTACGAAATCGAGGACAGATATCTGAGCCCCTATGCGTTCAAAAGTCGCGACACGGCGGGAAGGGTTACTCCTGTCGAAGAGTGCAAAATCCGCACGGAGTTTCAGCGCGACCGCGACAGAATCATTCACTGCAAAGCGTTCAGGCGGCTGAAACACAAGACGCAGGTTTTCCTGTCGCCCGAAGGCGATCATTACAGAACGCGTCTTACTCACACCCTCGAAGTGTCGCAAATCGCAAGGACGGTCGGGCGCGCGATAAGGCTCAACGAAGACCTTATCGAGGCAATCGCAATGGGACACGACCTCGGGCATACCCCGTTCGGACACGCCGGGGAGCGCACCCTGAACGAATTGACGAACGGTCGTTTTTCGCACAACGAACAAAGCGTACGCGTCTGCGAAGTGTTGGAAAAACTCAATCTCACGGCGGAAGTGCTGGACGGAATCAGGGAACACCGCATCGACGGCAATCCGAAAACGCTGGAAGGGAAAGTCGTGGGATACGCCGACCGCATCGCCTACGTCAATCACGATATCGACGACGGCATACGCGCCGGGCTTATCGCGGAAGAAAGCCTGCCCGAAGAATGTATAAGCGTTCTCGGTCGCACCCACCGCGACAGAATCAATAATCTTGTATATAATCTCGTCGAGAACAGCGCGGGCAAACCGGATATCACGCTGTCGGACGAGTTCGAGCGTGCGCTTGACGGGCTGCGCTCTTATATGTTCGCAAACCTTTATACTCAGTCGGAAGCGAAGTATGAAGAAGTGAAAGCAAAACGACTTATCGAAAGCCTTTTCGATTATTTCGTAAAAAACCCCGACGAACTTCCCGACCTTTACAAAAATCTGTTGTCGGAATACGGCGTGCAGACCGTCGTGTGCGATTATATCGCCGCAATGAGCGACCGCTACGCCGTCAAAGTTTTCTCGGACATCTATATTCCGAAAGGCTGGCAAGAAAAATCGCGCGAGTTTTAGGAATTATCGATTTTTTGACGAATAATAAATTGTAAACGTTTTGAGCGTTTGAGGTTATATGTTTCAGAAAGAAGGCTATCCTTTGGACTGGTTACAGGAATTAAAGGAAAAAAACAATATAGTCGAAGTTATCTCGCGGTACGTGCAGTTGCAGCAAAAGGGCGGCAAATTCTGGTGTTGCTGTCCGTTTCACCATGAAAAAACCGCGTCGATGTGCGTCAACGAAGACGGACAGTTTTATCATTGCTTCGGCTGCGGAGAATCGGGCGACGTCATCACCTTTATAATGAAGATGGAAGGCATGACTTTCCCGGAAGCGGTTGCCTTTCTTGCGGAGCGCGCGGGGATGCAAGTCCCCACGCCCGTCGGTTTTCAAAGTAATGCGGAATCCAGACAAAAACGCGACAGATTGTATGAAATCCTGACTCTCACCGCCAAATTTTATTACAAATCCCTTATGAGCGACGAGGGGAAAGACGCGCGGACGTACCTTGAAAAACGCGGCGTCGATAAAAATCTTATGACAAGGTTCGGGCTCGGCTTTTCGCCAAGTTACGACGGTGTAATAAAGTACCTGAAAGAGCAGGGATTTTCCGAAGCCGAAATGCTCGACTGCGGCGTAGCGTGGCAAAGCGACAAATCGAGAAGAGTTTTCGACGCGCTGCAAGGCAGAATGATCGTGCCGATTTTCGACATGCGCGGCAGAGTCGTCGCATTCAGCGGACGAGCCGTCACAAAAGAGTTTTCGGGCGGGAAGTACGTGAATTACCGCAACACGAAAGTCTTTGAAAAAGGCAAGGTTCTGTACGCCGCGAACTTTGTGAAAAAGGAAAAACAAAAGGTTGCCATCGACAGAGTAATCGTCGTCGAAGGTTATATGGACGTCATTTCCCTTGCAAAGTACGGCTTCAACAACGCCATTGCGGGAATGGGTACGGCGTTCACGCCCGAGCAGGCGCGCGCACTTCGCACGTTGTCAGAAAACGTCTGCGTGTGTTACGACGGCGACGCTGCTGGACAGCATGCAACCGTCAGAAACCTTGAAATCCTTAATAAGGAAGGTCTGAATCTTAAAGTCGTGTCAATCCCCGAAAACGGAATGGACCCCGACGATTACGTCAAAAAGTACGGTCACGCCGGTTTTGAAAAACTTCTGGACAACGCCGTTCCTTACGTCGAGTTCGTGCTTTCCGTCATTGAAAAGGACAACGATCTGTCAACGAATACGGGGCGCGCAAAGTACGTCAACGAGGCCCTTGCTTTCATAAAGACTTTGCCCGAAACGACAGGACGCGATGTTTACCTTGAAATTGTGCACGATAAAAGCCGTGTTGCGATGAATATATTGCGCGACGGACTTGTGAACGAAATTTCCGAAGTAGTGTTTTCGGAGCCGCAAATCCAAAAGAGCGAACTGCCGGTAAGTCTGGAAGCGGCGCGGTTCGTCCTGAACAAAATGGCGTCGGGCGAAGAATACGCAAAGCCCATGGACGTCGTATCCCGCGACGTGTTCGGTGACAACGAAGTGCATAAACTCGTGTACGACTACGTCAAAGAAAAAACGGAAGCCGGCGAAAAACCGCAGGCGCACATGCTGTATTCTTTGTCGCAGGACGAGGAAGTCGCAAACGTGTTAAATTCCGTGAAGGAATTCCACGACGAAACCAAACTCATAAAGTATTACCGCGACAGCGTGAAACTCTTAAACTTAAACTACGTCAACTACCGCATCAAAACGCTTTCGCAAAGTTTCGACGCATGCCCCGACGCGTCCGAAAGACGTCGGATTTTCACCGACCTTTCGGTTTATCAGAACATGCTGAAATCACTTAAATAAGAAAAAACGCAACTCGCTTGCGATAAATATTTTTACCGTAAAAGAACTTGCATACATAAGGAGGTCTTAATGGAAAACAGGGAAGCCTTATTACAGGCCGAAACCGACAAACTGATTGAAGAAGGCAAAAAGAAAGGCTCTTTAACTCAGGAAGAAATAATGTCAAGGCTTGAAAAGATTGACGCAACCGCAGACGAAATGGAGGACGTCTTTAAGGCAATCGAAGCCGTCGTTCAGGTTGGGGAAACCGAAGATAACTTTGACAAGATTATGGCGGAAGGCAGTCTTGACGACTCCGTCAAAATGTATCTGAAAGACATCGGCCGCGTGCCGCTTTTGTCCGCCGAACGCGAGGTCGAACTTGCAAAACGCATGGAAGAAGGCGACGAGGAAGCAAAACGCATATTAAGCGAAGCCAACCTTCGTCTTGTCGTGTCGATTGCAAAGCGTTACGTCGGCAGAGGTATGCAGTTCCTTGACCTTATTCAGGAAGGCAACCTCGGGCTTATGAAAGCCGTCGAAAAATTCGATTACAGAAAGGGGTTCAAATTCTCGACCTACGCGACGTGGTGGATAAGACAATCCATTACCCGCGCGATTGCCGACCAGGCAAGGACGATTCGTATCCCCGTGCATATGGTCGAAACCATAAACAAGCAGGTGCGCGCGACGCGTCAGCTTCTGCAAAAACTCGGCCGTGAACCCAGCCCCGAAGAAATTGCGGAGTTTATCGGCTCCACGCCCGAGCGCGTGCGCGAAATCCAAAAAATAGCACAGGATCCCGTGTCGCTCGAAACGCCTATCGGTGAGGAAGAAGACAGCCATCTCGGCGATTTTATCGAGGACAGCAACGCCGCAGCCCCCGCGGAAGTCGCGGAAGCGAACATGCTGCGCGAACAGCTTATAAGCGTTTTAAGCACGCTTACCCCGCGCGAAGAAAAGGTGTTAAGACTTCGTTACGGCATCGACGACAGCCATCCGAGAACGCTGGAAGAAGTCGGAAAAGAGTTCAACGTAACGCGTGAACGTATACGCCAGATCGAAGCGAAGGCTTTAAGAAAACTGCGCCACCCGAACCGTATCAAAAAGCTGAAAGATTATACCTAAAAATGTTGACGCTTGACGAAAGATTAAGTGCCGTCGTGAAGGAGCTGGAACTTGGCGATAAGGTTGCGGACATCGGCTGCGACCACGGCAAAATCGCAAATTCCGCCGTGCAAATCACGAAAAACCCCGCATATGCCGTCGATATCAGCGCGGAATGTCTGATGAAGGCGCGGACGCTTTCAAAGGAACTTTTGCAGGAAGACGACGTGATTTGCCTTGTCGGCGACGGGCTTAATCCCGTGAAAGACAAAGACGTCGATACCATCGTTATTGCCGGTATGGGCGCGCACGAAATCGTGAAAATTTTGAGCGACTCGGACAAGCGATACGAGAAGTATATTCTCGTCCCGCATCAGCACGCCGACGTTCTGAGAGCCTTTTTGCAGGAAAACGGCTTTTTCGTGAAAAAGGACGGCGTCGTGAAAAGCGGCAACAAGTTTTATCCCGTCATCGTCGCGGAAGGAATCGGATATACGCGCTACACGCCGTTTGAAACCTATTTCGGAAAGGACGAAACGGATGACCTTGCGGAATTTATAGGTATGCGTAAAAAAGTTCTGAAAATGCTTGCGTCCCGCGCGAAAGGCGAACAGCTTAGAAAAATCCTTGCCGAAACGAGAGAGATCGAAGAATATGAAAATCAAAGAAATAATCGCTGAAATCGAAAGAGTCGCGCCGCTTGACACGGCGTTGCCGTACGATAACCCCGGGCTTATTGTCGGAGACGACGAGAAAGAATGCACGGGCGTACTTCTGACGGTCGACGCAACGTACGGCGCGCTTAAAGAAGCCGAAAACAAAGGCTGCAACCTTATTATTTCGCATCACCCGATAATCTTTACTCCGAGAAAGAGTTTTTTGACGAAAGATTATAAATGCGACGTAATTGCGTCGGCATACGTGTCGGGCACGGCGATTTACGCCGCCCACACGAACATCGACGGATTTCACGACAATATGGCGGTACGCACGCTGAAAGCAATCGGCGCGAAAAACGTAACGACGCTGTTCGATAACGGATTCGGCGCGCAAGGCGACGTCGATATGAGATTTTCGGAAATTAAGGAAAAAGTCAAAAAACTTTTGTGCGACGACACGATTTTCACGGTCGGCGACGAAAACAAGAAAATTAAAAAAGTCGCGATGATAAACGGCGCGGGCGGCGACGACGAATGTTTCTCCCGTGCAAGAGAAGTCGGCGCGGACTTGTATATTTCCGGCGAGTTCAAGCATCATATCCTGCTGGAAGCAAAAGAAACGAATTACGCTTTAATGTCCGTAGGACATTATGCAAGCGAAATGTGTTTTAATGACGTTCTTAATGACATATTAAAGTGTCACTTTGACACAATCAAAATTGTAAAATATTATGAAGGAAATCCCTTTAACGGCTGATTTCCGCGAGGTGTATATATGAAATTTGACAGTATGCTCGAATACCAGAAAATCGATTCGGAACTTGTAAAGATTGAAAGAGAACTCAACAACAGTACCGAAAAAGAAAAGGCAAGCGCTCTGAACGCAAAAATCAAGACCGCGGGCGACAATATGGCAAAATTCCAGAGCGAAGCGGACGAACTTAATCTGAACGCCGAAAAACTTGCGGCAAACGTCGGTAAGTACGAATCCGAAGTGAAAGAAATCGCGGACTCCATCTCCGACGTTCAGGACGAACAGGAAATCGAATATTACGAAAAGGTTCTTGCGGGGCTTTCCGAAGACGTCAACAAACTGCTACGGGAACTGCAAAGAGTGTCCGCCCGTATCGATCAGGTGAAAGATAACAGCGACAATCTTACCCGTCAGGCGGTGCAACTCAACGAGCAATACAAAGTCGCGCTGCAAAGTTATCAAGGCTTGAAACTCAAACTGCAAAACGAAGGTCGCCCCGTGATGGAAAAACTGAAAGCGGTTGAGAAAAATATAGATCCGAAATTCATTCTGATGTACAAGCGGTGCAGGGCGGCAAGAAAACTCCCGGCATTCGTGGAATACGCCGGTGACGGAAGTTGCTACTGCGGAATGAACCTTCCCAACGACTGCATCGGAAAACTGAAAGAAGACGGCGACTTTGTTGAATGCCCGAACTGCGGCCGCATCGTAATCCTTAATAAATAATAAGCCGACATATAACTTACAGGAGAAAGACCATGGAAAAAAAGTTGTTCAACGATATAAACGTTTATAACGTGAATGCCGAAAAGCGCAACGGCGCGGGTTTTCCGTACGACGACGAAGGCAACAAAAAAATAGTATCGCTTAACGGCAAATGGAAATTCAAGTATGCGAAAAAAATCGCGGATATCCCCGAAAACTACTATGCGGCGGACTACGACGTGTCGAATTTCGACGAAATAACCGTGCCGTCCAACTGGCAGATCGAAGGGTACGGCAGACCGCAATATCTTAATATCCGTTACCCGCACGCGCTTGAAACGAAAATCAAAAGCAAGATTCCGCACGTAAAGGAAGACGAGGCTCCGGCAGGGTTATACGTCCTTGATTTCGAGTGCCAAAAAAACGACGACGATAACGTTCTTATCAATTTCGGCGGTATCGAAAGCGCGGGCGAAGTTTACGTCAACGGCAACTTTGTCGGGTACAGCGAAGACTCGTTCGACTATCAGGAATACGACATTACCGACTTCGTAAAAGACGGCGTAAACCGCCTTGCGGTGACGGTTTATCAGTTCTCGACGGGCAGTTACCTTGAAGATCAGGACATGTGGAGAATGAGCGGTATTTTCCGCGACGTTTTCCTTGTATATCGTCCGAAGAAATTCATTTCCGATATCTTTAACTATTCGGAATTCACCAATAAAGACGGCGTTATGTTCTTTCGCGCGGAAATCTCGATGCGCGCCGAACGCGCCGATTTCAGCGGCGGCAGGCTTGTCGTGATGCTTCGCGACGCCGATAGACAGGAAGTATTTAAGGATATTGTCGTCATTCCCGAAATCAAAAACGGCGGAAGTTACAAGGTCGACTTTTTGAAAGAAGTCCGCGACGTAACGCTTTGGGAAATGGAAAATCCTTATCTTTACGAAGTGGATTATATCCTTTACGAAGACGGCGAAGACACCGTGATGGCGGACAGAAGAAAACTTATGTTCGGTTTCAGAACGGTGGAAATCACGGGCTATAATCCCGAAACAAACCGCGGTCCGTTCATTATGCTTAACGGCAAGCCTTTGAAAATCCGCGGCGTAAACCGTCACGAATTCGATCCCGAACACGGCAGATACGTCTCGCGCGAATTCAATGAAAACGACATCATCCTTTGCCGCAAAAACAACATCACGGCAATCCGCACGAGCCACTATCCCGACAGTCGCGACTTTTACGAACTTTGCGACAAATACGGCATCATCGTAATGAGCGAATGCAACCTTGAAACGCACGGTCTTGCGTCCAGAATCCCGGGCTCTGACAAACGCTGGGAAGGGCACGTCGTTTACCGTATGCGTAACATGGTAGACTCTTACAAAAACCATCCCTCGGTCATCTTCTGGTCGCTCGGAAACGAGGCGGGCTACGGCCAAAACTTCGTAAAAATGCGCGAAGCCGCGCTTGAAATCGACAAAACGCGCCCCATTCATTACAATCCCGACACCGACTTCCGCTCGTCCGACGTTCTGAGCGATATGTACACCCGTCAGGAAAAAATGAAACGCATCGGCGAATGTAAAAAACCTTATACTCACTGCGTGGCGTTGTGGTCGCCGTCGGGCAAGGTCTTTAAGCCCAAGGATTACCGCGACAAACCTTTCGTACTTTGCGAATACGCACACGCGATGAACAACAGTCTCGGAAACTTCAACGATTACTGGAAAGAATTTTTGAGATACGACAGACTCGCAGGCGGGTTTATCTGGGACTTTGCGGATCAGAGCATCAAAAAGGTTGAAAACGACGGCACGGTCAAATGGACGCAGGGCGGCGATTTCGGCGACGTACCCAACGACGGCAACTTTGTCTTCAACGGTATCGTTCAGCCCGACAGAACCCCGCAACCCGCGCTGTTTGAAGTGAAAAAGGTATATCAACTTGTCGATTTTTCGACGAAGGGCGACAACCTTATTATTAAAAACCGCCACAGAATAACCCCGCTCGACGACAGATTCAAGCTGTCGATGAGGATTCTGAGAGAAGGCAAATTCGTGGAAAAGGTCAAGCTTGACCTGCCCGAAATCAAGCCGCTCAGCACGGGCGAAATCAATATTAAAAAATATATCAAAAACCGCGAAAACGAACTTTCGATCGTGGTGGAACTCAGTCTTGCGGAAGATACGTTCTTTGCGCCGGCGGGGCATATTGTCGCGTACGAGCAGATTTTGTTTAATCCGAAAAAGGGCAAAGCAGTCGATATGACCGTCAAACCCGTTTACGAAAACAACAAGGACGAAGTGCGCGTTTATACCGAAGAATTCGACGCCGCAATCGACAAGAAAACGGGCGGGCTCAACTTCTTCACGAAAGATAAAGCGCCGCTTCTGCACGAACCCGTAAAACCCAACTTCTGGCGCGCGATAACCGACAACGATTACTTGCCGCAAGTCCCCGCGTTCGTAAGGGCGATTATGGGCAAGTGGTATTACAAAAAAGCCACGAAACGCCTGAAAGTCGGCAGGATTAAGGTCAAGGAACAAAACGGCTCGATCAAGGTCGAAGTGCATTGGATAAGCACAAGACTGGGACTGAAAACGACCTATAAATTCGACGGCGTGGGCAACGTTATCGTCCAGATGTCGGTGCGCGGACGCGCTTACGGATTGCCGAGATACGGTTTCGTGACCGAACTCAACGAAGGCTACGACAAGATGCGTTTTTACGGAAAAGGTCCGTTTGAAAACTATTGCGACCGTGGCGACGCAGCGATTCTCGGCGTGTACGAAGGTGCGGTGGAAGAGTTCGAACACGGCTATCTCACCCCGCAGGAATGCAGCAACCACACCGAAATGAGATGGCTTGAAGTGTGCGGCGAAGACAAGCCGACGCTGCAAATCAAATATGTCGGAAAACCCTTTGAAGCAAGCGTCAACGAGTATAGTATCGAACAGTTGGCAAATGCCACACACAGGCATTTATTGCAAAAAACGGGACGTTTAACTGTCACTTTTGACGGAAAACAACGCGGCGTAGGCGGCGACGTACCTGCCGTTGCATGCACTAAACCGAGATACAAAATCTATCCCGTCGTGAAGCATTCGTTCAGCGTACAGCTCTCTTTCAAGAAGTAAAAAGTCATTGAAATCTTAATCGTCAAAAAACCCTCGCTCAGTCGGGGGTTTTAATTTTTAAGGTATTTTTTAATTGATTGTAATACTTTTGTAATGTGATAAACGACCGAAAACGTTTGTCAAAACCGAACGCGTATGGTAAAATGCAAGCGATATAATTTTGAAAAGGATTATATCGTTGCTTTACGCACATTATATAACAAATAAGAAAGGTGCAAAATGAAAATGAAATTCAAAAAGAATAAACACGAACATGAAGTCGCGGAAACGCCCGACCAGATTATGGAAGACACCGCGGCGGAAGAACTTGAAACTCTTGACGAGCGCGAACCCGAAATCCTTGACGACGTAAGCGCGTCCGACGACACGGAAATCCACGGAAGACTTGGCGATTTTTCAAACGAAAACACCGTCATCGAAGGCGCGCCCCCGATGCTTAAAATCGACCACCTTAAAAAAAGGTACGCCAACAGCGAGGTATATTCCGTAAAGGATTTGTCGCTGGAACTGAAACCCGGCGAAGTTTTCGGATTTCTGGGCAAGAACGGCGCGGGCAAATCCACGACCATAAAATGTCTGACCGGCATCCTTCCGTTTGAAGAAGGCAAAATCACGATTTGCGGATACGATATCGTGAAAGAGCCTATGCAGGCGAAAATGAGCATGGGTTACGTCCCCGACAACCACAGCGTTTACGAACGTCTGACGGGCAGGGAATACGTAAACTACGTCGCCGACCTTTACCGCGTGCCGAAAGCCGACCGCGAAGAAAGGCTCAACATGTTTTTGGACTTATTCAGACTTCGTTTTGCCGTCGACCGTCAGATCAAGTCGTACAGCCACGGCATGAAGCAGAAGATTTGTATCATTGCCGCACTTATTTACGAGCCGAAACTCTGGGTTTTGGACGAGCCGATGATGGGTCTCGATCCGCAATCCACGGCGGAAATTTTAAGTTATATGCGTGAACACGTCCGCAAGGGCAACACGGTATTTTTCAGCAGCCACAACCTCGATATGGTTGCGAAGGTCTGCAACAGAGTCGCGATAATCAACGACGGCATTTTGCACTGCGTCATCGACTTGTCCGATCCCGCAAACCGCGAAACCCTTGAAAAACGATTCTTTGAAATCTCGTCCACCGAGGAAGAAAGGAGGGCGTGGAATGTCTGATAAAATCAATAAGGAAGCGCTTGCCGCGCATCGAAAAAAGGTGCGCGACGATTGGTTTACCATACGCGCGCTTTTGAAAATAGATATGAAATCCCGCTTCGGGTACGGCACGCGTATCGGCGCGGGCAACGTCGGGAAATGGATATTCAATTTTATTATGTCCGGCCTGATGTATGCAATAATCGTATTTTTGATTTTGCTTTTCACGCAAATGTTCGTCGCGCGTCCAGGACTTCGCGACAGTTACATCGTCATCGTGTCGATGGCGTCGATAATCCTGCAATTTTTCATTTGCACCGCAACGCTCATCAAGGCGCTTTATTACAGCGGCGACAACGAAATATTGTTGCGATTCCCCGTGAACGGCACGCAGATTTTCATTGCGAAGTCGATATTCGTATTCATCAGCAACTTTTTGATTACGATGGGGATTCTTCTGCCGTTTTACATCTGTTACGGCGTTATTCTGCAAAAGGCGGGCGCACTCGGAAGGCCGCCTGAGATTTTCTATCCCGTGGCGATACTCACGACGTTTTTAAGCAGTTTCCTGCCGTTCTTCCTGGCGAACATCGTGGCAATCCCCGTGATGAAGTTAATCAACCTTATCAAAAACAAATACGGCATCGTATTGTGCGTTACGATCCTTGTGGTCGTGGGCATATTCGTCGCGTACATGCAACTGCTGAAATCGCTTGTCGGTTTTTACATTGAAAAGGATATGGCGTTGTTCAGTCCGGAAGTCATGGGCAGAATCGGGAAGTTTGCGGCAGGCGCGTTCCCGTTCAACCTTTACGCGAACATGCTTTTGGGACATCACCCGTATATTAACCTTATTTACGTCCTGCTGCTTACGACGGGCGTCGGACTTATTGCAATGCTCATCGTCAAAAAGTGGTATTTCAGCACGATTCTGGACGGCATCGAAAATCAGCGCGCCTCGTTCACGAAACGCACCTCAGACAATCCCCTTCCGCCGTTCCTGTCGTATATGCGCCGTGATTTTTACGGGATTTTAAGAAGTTTCAATTACAGCTTCCAATATCTCGTCATGGCGGCGGCAGCACCCGTTATGGTATATTACTGCAATGCGCTTGCGGGTTCTGTCGGCAGCAACAGCGTCGGCAACAACATTCTGCCCGGCATATCGCTTATGGTCATTACGATTTTCGTAACGGTCATCGTGTCGTTCTCGTCAACGGCGATAAGCAGGGAAGGCGGATGCTTTTATCATACGAAGATTATTCCGTTGCCGTACTGGAAGCAGGTGCTTGCAAAATTCCTTTTGTATTCGGGCGTAGCAACGCTTTCGATTATCCTTTGCTGCATCGCTGTAAGCGGCGCGAAGTTCGTATCGCCCGTAGACGCGGTTATGATATTCTTTATCGCGGAGTTTTCAAACATTGCGTTGACGAGCCTTTGCATGTGGTTCGATACCAAATCGCCCACGTTCAACTTCATGGGCGACGGCGAGCTTGTCTCGGCAAACAAAAACGTTGCCATCGCGCTTGCTCTCGGGCTTGTGTTTGCGGTGTTGTACGGCTTGTTTACGATGATCGGCGGGTTCCTGCCCACGTTTGCGGGAATACCCATCAAACACGGCGCAAAGTCGATTATGGGGCTTTTGCTCATCGTGTCGGGCGTTGCGGCGGCACTTGGGCTTGTACTCCTTTTCGTAAAACTTAACAAACGCTATAATAAACTTTATCAATAATTATAATAACAAAACGAAATTATTGTACGTTTCGTATATTCCTTGCGGCAGACGAAAGGTTCTTTGCCGCTGAAAAAAAGTAGGAGACGCCGATGAAAAAAGTACTGATAGGATTATTACTGATAATTCCTATGGCAATCGTTGCGGCTGTTGTTCTTGTTACAAACGTGGTTCTGATCACGCCCGACATTACGGTTGCGAGCGTTGCAATCGTTGACCCCGATTTTTATCAGGACGTTGACAACGTTTCGCTGTATTTTGACCGCCCCGGCATGCAATATCAGCTTGCCGCGCTGGTCCTTCCCAAAAAAGCAACGAATAAAAAAGTCCATTGGAGCATTGAAAACTCGGTATCGTACGATCCCGAGTACGAAGGCGATATTGCAACCGTCGACGATAACGGCAACGTTACCATAAACTGGACGGGCACGTTCGACGTTGTCGCAAAAACCGACGACGGCGGCAAAATCGACAGGTGCCGCTTTGAAATTAAAAGCGACGTCGCAAGGTCGGCTTACATAGTTTATAAAGACGTGAAACTCGGCGAAACGCCTGGCATCGACATCACGACGGACGAAATAATCCGCCTTGAAGCGTGTGCACACCCCATCGACGTTGATCTTGAATACGTCACTTGGGAGTCGAGCGACAAAAACGTTCTTTCGGTTGACGCAAACGGCGTTGTTGTGCCGCAGGGCGCGGGAACGGCAACTGTCACTATGAAACTTAAATCCAAAGATTTCGTGTCGGGAAGCGAGAAGCGCGTTGCGCCCGAAATCGTCCGCACGGTTCAGATTACGGTGCGCGGCGGAGTGTTCCCGACGGCTTTGAAATACGTTTATACCGACAGCATTTCGCTTTCGTCGATAGGCGCGGAAGGAAGCACTCTCGTTAAATCTCAAAACGCGACGCTTGAATCCGGCGCAATCGTGTTCAGCGGAAAAACGGGTTACGCCGTCCTTGAAAAGGGCGGAAAAACGATGACGTTACGCAAGGTCGAAAGCGAAAATTCGATTGTTTTTGAAAACGCCGACGTTATTGAAAACAGCACCGTTATCGTCGGGAAAGTCCCGTATAAACTCAACGCGATATTTGCCGCAAGCGGCGAAAAAGCAAGCGGCGCGCGTTATAAATCGTTAAACACCGACGTTGCGACAATCGACGAAAAAACGGGGTTAATCACTGCGATTTCAAGCGGTGAAGTCACGTTTACCGCAGAATTTGGCGAAGAAAGTATTTCAATCGATCTTCGCGTGAGAAAACCCGTCATATACTTTATGCTGGAAAAAGACGCCCCGCAAGGTATCGCGGACGAGTGCGTTTACGGCAACATGTATTTTGAATATTTGGACAAAGAAATGACAGGTCGGCTTGTGCCGTTCAGACAAATCAAAGTCGTTGCGCCCGAAGACCTTACGGGCAGTGAAAACCGGAGTCGTTTCAAATGGTCGGTGGAAAGCGACGGCGGTATCGCGACGATTGACGAAAACGGTGTGATTACTTTTTCGGAATTTGAAAAAGGCGTACGCAAAAACGTGAAAGTCACTGCCGAGGCAAAGGACAGCCCGTATGCCGGCGACAGCATCAAAAGGGAATATAACTTCACTGTGATGTACGGCGTCAACGTCGAAACCGCCGATGAACTCACGAAAGCCGTCAACGAAGAAATCGACGGAAAGAAGTACGAAGTGTTCCTGAGAAACGATATTACCATTCGTTCCATCAGATATACCGAAGCCGACACAAGAAACATTTCGGGCGAAAAGGGCGAAGAAATCAGGACATGGTGCAACGCGCCGCTCAAACTTTCGACAAGTCTTTACGGCAACGGGCATACGATTGACTGGAAACACCGCGACTACGACGATCCGACCGCCAAGCCGAACATCATGGGCTCGAACATACTCGTGATGGATGGTCCCCAGGGAAAAGACGCGCCGCGCGTACTTTTAAGGAACGTGAAGATTAAGTCGTCCGAACTTCCGAAAAGCAACACGTTTGCAAGCAAAGATTTCGTCGGTATCGGCGTCGAAACAAAGGGCAACGTGCACGTGCAATACTGCGTCATCGAAAACGCAATGTACTGTATGCGCGTCGGCAGCTACGACAACGAGGAAGAGGCGATAAATAAAGGCGATTTTGCCGAAACGCTTATTGAAGGCACGATTATGAGCAACAGCAGCAAGTTCACCTGCTTCTCCTGGTGCACTTACAAGAACCAGAGAGTCGTGATGAAAAACTGCGTATACGGTCAGGCGGCATCCCCGTCCGTCGGATTTTCCAGCGGCGACGACAACGAAGAGCATACCTGCAATATCGACATTCAGGGAATACTGAGAATTTACAACTGGAAACAGGACGTCGACCTTGACCTTGTCGGCGGGATTACCAACAACGACGCAATCGACAATATTCTGAAAGAAGTTATCCAAAAAGGCTTACAGGGGAAACGCTACGAGCACCTGTTTGTCAAAGATTCCGGCGTAAGATATATGCACTGCGGAATGCTGTTCAGCGGACTTAATCACGAAAACCGCGTAACCGTAACGGGCGCGCTTGAAGAAAACGGATTCGACCACGCGGAAATCAAACTCAACGAACTTGTTGCGGAAATCAGTCCCGGCGCAGCAATTATTGTGGGTAATTTGAAACCCGTGACGTTTTACGGATACACCGACGAAAGCAAAACGCCCGTAAAACACAATTCAAATCTCGTTCACTCGCAGGAGTTGTACAAACTGCTTCGAGGAGAATAAACAACGATTAAACTTTGCAACCGCCGTATTTACGGCGGTTTTCTTTTTCGTTCTTGACAAGCGCGCTTTATGATAGTTATAATAATGTGTATAAGAACTATCAGAGGTGCTTTATGAAAGGTCTTGCACTGGAAGGCGGCGGCGTAAAAGGCGCGTATCACATCGGCGTTATGACGGCTCTGCGCGAAATGGGGCTTGCCGATTTTGACGGCTACGTCGGCACGAGTATCGGCGCGATCAACGCTGCTATGTTCTGCGCCGGCGACTGGGAAAAAACCTTGGAACTTTGGGACAATATCAATATGCAGAACGTCCTTGATATGGACGAACTGTCGTTAAAGGAACTGACGCAGGGACAATTCAACGCGCAGCTTATCGGCAACATCGGGAAACTTTTAAGAAACCTTGGCATGTTCGTCGATACGACGGCGGACAAAATGCGCGCCTTTCTGAAACAATATATCGACGAAAAGGCAATCAGAAAAAGTAATAAAGACTTCGGACTTGTGACCTATTCCGTGCCCGATTTCGCGCCGCATTACATGATGAAAGAAGATATCCCCAAAGGGCAGATTTACGATTACGTAATGGCGTCGTCGGCGTACCCCGCGTTCAAATGGCAAAAAATCGAAGGCAATGAAAACAAGTGGTTCATCGACGGCGGCGTTTACGACAATATGCCCGTGAAAATGCTGGTCGACAAAGGCTACGACGAAATCGTCGCAATCCGCACGAATATCAAAAAATACCGCGCGTACCGCGACGTCGACTTAAAGGGCGCGAAACTTCTGGTGTTTACCCCCAGCGAAAAGCTCGATTACGCCGTAAACTTCACGAAAGAAAATATCGACAGATTCAAGGAAATGGGCTATTACGAGGCAAAGCGCACAATTCTGGGCTTGCCGAGTTTCAGATTCTGCGTGCGCGCCGTCGACGATCAGGCGTTTTCCGACTTCATGCACGGCATCGACAGAAAAGCCATCGAAGAAATCGTCACCCTTGCGAAACTTAAAGTGCATAAGTCGCAGGACGCGAATATCGAGGACGTCATCGACACGCTGCGAGATATACTTAAACTGTCGTCGAAGTCTTCGGACTTGCAGGTGTTTGAGAACTTTCTGGAAGTTTTCGCCGTGTATTTCAACGTCGACCGCTTCCGCTTTTACGATATCGACGAGTTTTACGACGCCGTTTTCTCCGCCGCGAAAAAAGCCGCAAAGGGCATTAAAGGCGGCATAGACGAGGTCATCAAAAACGACAGGGGTATCAAAAACGAATTAAAGGAAATATTCATAGCGTTTTATAAGTGCTATCACTCGCCGAAACGTCTTAATAAATAATGGAAAAACTTTTACTTCTCGACAGCAACAGCCTTTTGCACCGCGCGTATTACGCGCTCCCCGGTCTTACCGACAGCAAAGGAAACCCCACGGGCGCGATCTTCGGATTCGTGTCCATGCTCGCGCGGCTTATCAAGGAAGAAAAACCGACGCATATCGCGGCTGCGTTTGACCTGAAAGCGCCGACGTTCAGGCATAATATGTATGCGGGCTACAAGGCGACCAGAAAACCTATGCCCGAAGAACTTGTGAAACAAGTGCCCGTCCTTAAAAAACTAATCGGCGACCTTGGGATAAAAATCGTGGAACTTGAAGGGTACGAGGCGGACGATATTATCGGCACGCTTGCAAAAAGATTTTCGTGTCCTACGGATATCGTCACGGGCGACCGCGACAGCCTGCAACTTATCGACGACACCACCAACGTGCTTTTCACGAAAAGGGGAATCACTGAAGTCGTGAGATACGACAAGGAAAGGCTTTTTGAAGACGGCTTCGAAACGCCGTCGGCGATTATCGACTACAAGGCTCTTCGCGGCGACGCGTCCGACAATATCCCCGGGATTCCGGGCATCGGCGAAAAGACCGCGATGGAACTTCTCAAAACCTACGGCACAATGGAAAACGTCCTTGCTAACGCCGACGAAATCAAAGGGAAACTCGGTGAAAAAATCAGGGACGGAAAGGATATGGCGCGGCTTTCTTACACGCTTGCGACAATAAATACCGCCGTGCCGATAAATATCGGAATGTCGGATATTACGTTTTCGTATCCGCTTTCAAAAAGTGCGAAAAACGCGCTTATCGCGCTGGAATTCACGTCGCTTACAAAGCGTTTCTCGTTCACCGACGAAGAAGTAAAATCCGACGAAAACGATATTTCACAGGTCAAAATCGAATATACAACCGTTGAAATTGACAAAATCGACGATTTGAAGAAGTTGTTTGACGACAATAAAGGAAAGCCGTTTGCGCTTAACGCAGGGGCGGACGTCGACGTTGCGTTTTCTGCCGACAGACTTTATGTGATTAAACAAAACTACGACCTTTTCGGCGGTATGACGATGGACGACGTACTGAAAGAAATCGCGCCGCATTTGACAAGCGAGTGCGTTGTATCCGATCTGAAAAAACTTTTGCATCTTTTCAAGGACGCCGGCGTCGAAACGTCGGTAACGCCAAAGGACGTGGGACTTCTTGCATATCTTGTTTTCGGCGGAAGAAGTTTCAAGGATATCGTTACTCTTGCAGCCGCCGCAAACGTTTCGGGCGACTCGGTTACGGCGTTTTTCGCAATCTGCGACTACCTTGAAAAGGAACTTGAAAGCAAGGATATTTCGTCGCTGTATCACGATATCGAACTGCCGCTTGAACGGGTTTTGTTCGATATGGAATGCGCGGGCGTGAAAGTCGACGTCGCGGTTCTGGAAGAACTTCGGAAAAAATACGAGGACGAAATCGAAACGCTCACCGCAAAGATTTACTCGTACGCCGGCGAAACTTTCAATATAAATTCGCCGAAACAACTTACGGTGATATTGTTTGACAAGCTCGGGCTGAAACCGTCCAAAAAGAACAAAACGGGGCTTTCCGTCAACGTGGACGTACTTGAAAAACTTTACGAAGAGCACCCGATTATCCCGCTTATTTTAAGGTACCGTCAGATTTCCAAGCTGTTATCGACGTACGTGCTGGGGCTTGAAAAGGCGGTGTCGTCCGACGGGCGCGTGCATACCGAATACAAGCAGACACTGACGAACACGGGCAGGCTGTCTTCGACCGAGCCGAACCTTCAAAATATCCCGACTCGCACTGTCGAGGGCAAGGAAATCCGCCGTGCGTTCGTCGCGGAAAAGGGCAAAGTGCTGATTTCCGCCGACTATTCGCAAATCGAACTTCGTCTTATGGCGCACATGAGCGGCGACGAAAACCTCATCAGGGCGTACAACGAAAGCCGCGATATTCACGCCTCGACCGCTGCGGAGATTTACGGCGTCGATATTGCCGACGTAACGGACGAAATGCGCCGCAATGCAAAAGCGGTCAACTTCGGAATAATTTACGGAATAAGCGACTTCGGACTCGCGCAAAACCTGTCGATCAGGGTTGCCGACGCGAAAAAGTATATCGAACGGTATTTCAGGACTTATCCGACGGTCAAAGAGTTTATGGACGGACAGGTCGAATTCGCAAAAGAGCACGGCTTTGTAAGAACACTTTTCAACCGCATACGTCTTATGCCGGAACTTTCGTCAAGTAACTATGCCGTGAGAGAGTTCGGCAAGCGCGCCGCAATGAACTTCCCGCTGCAAGGTACCGCCGCCGACATTATAAAAATCGCAATGCTGAAAACGGCGAAAAACCTTGAAGGAACAAGTGCGAAACTTCTTTTGCAGGTTCACGACGAACTTATTGCGGAAGCCGACGAAAACGAAAAGGACAAGGTCGAAAAAATCCTGAGAGAAAGCATGGAAACTGCGGTAAAACTCAGCGTCCCCCTTACGGTCGGCGTCGCAAGCGGCAAAAGCTGGTACGAGGCGTAATATGAAAGTTGCGGTAACGGGCGGCATAGGCGCGGGCAAAAGCGAATTTATGCGCGCCGTGAAAGAACTTGGGATAAGGACGTATTCCGCCGACGAAATCAATGCGGAACTTTTGCGCGACAAAGGATATATCGAAAAACTTTCGGCGGCATTTCCGTTTGCCGTAAAAGACGGGAAAGTCGATAAGGCTGCTCTTCGCGAAGAAGTGTTTTCGGACGAGAAGAAGCGCAAAACGCTCAACGCGCTCGCGCACCCCGAAATACGGCGGAAAATCGAAGAAATCACGGGCGACGCCGTCATTGAAGTGCCGCTTTTGTTTGAAAGCGGAATGACGGATTTGTTTGACAGAGTAATCGTCGTGACCGCCGGTGAAGACGCGAGAATAAACCGCATCGTTTCGACAAGGAACATATCAAAAGACCTTGCGAAAAACATAATAAAAAACCAAGCCACGGACGACGAAAGAATTAAGCGGGCGGACTACGTCGCGATAAACGACGGCACCCGAAAAGATTTATACGAACAAGCGAAAAACATTATAAAAAGGATTTTTGAATAATAATATGGAAAACGTTCTTGACATTCTCGGCGGCGTGAAAGACTACGCCCATCGCGGCTGTTTCGACAAGACTTTGCCCGAAAACTCGCTCACTGCAATCCGCATTGCGGCGGACAAAGGGCTGGGGCTTGAAATCGACGTGCATCTGACAAAAGACAACAAACTCGTCGTGTTTCACGATCACACGTTAAAGCGTATGTGCGGCGTAAGCGGCATTGTCGAAGAAATGACGGAAAGTCAGCTGACCGCGCTTAAACTCAAAAACACATCGCACACGATTCCGACGCTGAAAGACGTGCTTGCGGCGGTTGACGGGCGCACCCCGATATTGATTGAGTTGAAGTGCCGAAACAACGAAATCGCACTTTGTGACGCACTGATTGATGAGTTAAAGTCCTATAACGGCAAATATATGTACATAGGCTTCAACGAAAAAGCGGCAAAGTATTTTAAGGATAAGGGGTATACGATTGCGCTCTCGTGCTTTAAGCCGAAGACGCCGAAACTCGATTTCAAACCCGATTTTCTGCTTTGCAATATTCTGGGGATTCCGCGCAGCAAGAAAAAACGCGCGAAATATCCGCCGTTCATATCCTGGACAATCGAAAGCGAGCGCGGCAGGAAAAAATCGGAAGAAACGTCGGTCGCGACGATTTACAACACGGCAAATTTCAATTTTTGAAAATAAAAAAGATAAGAGGTAAAATTATGCAAAACATCACAAACGGCATTCTGGACGTAACGGTCAACGAAAACGGCAGCCTTCTCGACAGCGTGAAATATCGCGGCGAGGAATATCTCTGGCAGGGCAGCGAGAAATCGTGGAAATCGAAAGACATCGTCATCTTCCCCTTCGTCGCGCGCCTTAAAGACGGCTGGTATACCGTCGACGGAAAACGCTATGAAATGAAAAATCACGGACTTGCCCGCTACAACGTCTTCACGGCGGAAAGCAATACCGGCGACACGCTCGTCATGGACTTTAAATCGACGGAAGAAACCAAAAAACAATATCCGTTCGATTTCGATTTCAAGGTGAAATACGCGCTTGTCGGAAACAGTATGAAAATCACGTACACCGTCGTAAACACCGGCGACGTCGATATGCCTTTCGGGCTCGGCACGCATTTTGGGTGGGCGCTTGTCGGCGACGAAACCGACGATACCTGCGACGTATCCGGCAACTTTGCGATTATCGACACCGATAAACCCATCGAAGAATATGAATTCGACGACGAGCTGCACCTTGTCAAGGGCGAGAAAAAGTCGAAATTTACCAACAAAATCCCCCTGGTGAAATCGACCTTTATCCACGACGCGGTCGTCACTAAAAACAACGCGAAAAAAGTAACCCTTCTGCGCCGCGACGGCAAGAAAATCACGTTCGACATCGGCAACGTTCCCGTGCTTGCGATATGGTCCAACAACAAAATGGGCAAATACGCCTGCATCGAAGCGTGGTGGGGGCTTCCCGACACCGTCGATTGCGACAGGGAACTGAAAAACAAATTCCTTATCAACACTCTCCCCGCGGGAAAGACGTTCGAATATGAAGTAACCGTTACGTTTTAATAACTAAACGGCGTTTATTATTGAAATTTTCAAAGGCGCGTGCTACAATTTAACGGTAGCGCGCGTTTTCGCGCAAAGGAGTATTTATGCAAAGAATGAAAGTTTCGGAAATTCCTTATGAAAGAGCGGACGCCGAAAAGGTATGCGGCGTCATTGATAAAGCGGTTGAAAAAATCAACGCGGCGAAGTCCGTCGACGACGTGCTGGAAGCAAGAGAACTCGTGAACGACGCTTTGCGTGATTTTTATACGGAGTCGTCGCTTGCGAACGCCCGTTTCACGCTTAATACCAAGGACGAGTTTTACAGCGCCGAAAAGGACTACTACGACGAGAAAATGCCCGTGGTGCAGGTGGGTTATCTGAAATACGCCGACGCGATTTTAAGAAGTAAGTTTTTGGACGAACTCAAAACAAAAATAAATCCCGTCATCATTAAACAATTCGAGTTGCAGAAAAAAGCGGTGAGCGACGCGATCGTTCCCGAAATGCAAAAAGACAACGCGCTTGTTACGGAATACTCAAAGTTCGTGTCGGAATGTACGTATAATTTCCGCGGCAAGGATATTACGCTTGGCGAACTTCGCAAATTCGCGCAGGACAGCGACCGCGCAACCAGAAAAGAAGCGTACGTCGCGCTTGGAAAAACGCTGGAAAAACACAGCGATTTTCTGGACGACGTCTTTGACAGAATGGTCAAAAACCGCGACCTTATGGCAAAGAAAATGGGATACAAGAACTACGTCGAGTTGGGCTACTACAACATGGGCAGGCTTTGCTATGACGAAAAAATGGTAAAGGTTTTCCGTGAAAACGTCTTAAAGGATATCGTGCCCGTCGTGACGCGTCTTAAAAAGCAGGTTGCGGAAAAACTCGGCATCGACCACATGCGTTTATACGACAACGACACGTATTTTCAGGAAGATCCGAAACCCGCTCTCGACGAGCGTGGTATTCTGAAAGCAGGGCAGGAAATGTACAAGGATATGAGCCCCGAAACCGGCGCGTTTATGGATATGATGATGGATACCGACGCGTTCGACGTGTTCACGCGCGAAGGCAAATGGACGGGCGGATATATGACGAGTTTCGATAAGTATCACCAGCCGTTCATCTTCGCAAACTTCAACGGAACGACCGCCGACGTCGACGTCGTAACGCACGAGGCGGGACACGCTTTTGCGTATTATATGTCGGAACCCGTCGTGCCGTACGAACTTGGTCTCGGCGCAATGGAAACGGCGGAAACACACAGCATGTCAATGGAGTTTTTCGCCTGGAAATATACGGATATGTTTTTCGGCAAAGATGCAAATAAGTACCGTTATAAGCACCTTTTCGACGCTTTAACCTTCATTCCGTACGGAACGATAGTGGATTACTTCCAACATATCGTATACGAAAACCCCGATATGACGCCTAAGGAGCGCGACGACGTCTGGCTGAAACTTGAAAAAGAATTCCGCCCGTGGATGGACGCCGACGACGTGCCGTATCTTTCAAAAGGTACAAGATGGCAATACCAGAATCACATTTTTGAAAGCCCGTTTTATTACATCGATTACTGCCTTGCTCAGACCGTCGCGATCGAGTTTCTGGAAGAATCGCAAAAGGATTACGACAAGGCGTTCAAGGCGTATCTTGCACATGCGACGCGCGGCGGCTCGTACGTCTTCACCGATCTTGTTCGCCTTGCGGGGCTGAAATCTCCGTTTGAAGAAGGCGCGCTTAAAGAAGTTGCGAAAACGTCCGAAAACATTCTTTCGTCGCTTCAAAAAACGTTTTAATTTTTACGGAGATAAGAAATTATGAAAAAAACAAAAGTCAGGACAAGTAAAATTCTGTTGTGGGTTGTGTCGGCGGCGCTCGTCGCGATACTGTCGGTGTCGCTTGCCTTTATGGGCGTTGCGCTCAACCGCACGAAAAACCTTTACAAAACCGATTTTTCAGACCTTACCGGGCTCGCAAGCAAAACCGTGTTGTTCATCGGCGACGGTATGGGCGAAAACCATATTAAAACGACGGAAACGTATTACGGCGAAAGGGCGTTCATGCGCTCGCTCGGGGCAGACGGGTTCGTAACGACGTTTTCAAACAACGTCGGGATTCCCACGGACAGTGCGGCAGCCGGAAGCGCGCTTGCAACCGGACAAAAATTTAATAACGGCGAAGTCGCACGCCACGGCGGAAATAACGTCAAAAGCGTCGCAGAGTACGCCAAAGAGAAAGGGCTCGGCGTGGGTATCGTGACGACGGACAATCTTTACGGCGCGACGCCGGCGTCGTTTTCGTCGCACGCAAACAACAGGGGCGACACTTCCGAAATAATTAAAGGGCAGATTAACGACGTCGTGGACTTGTATCTCGGCGCGGGAAAAGACGAATACACGAAATATAAATCGCAGTTTGAAAGCAAGGGCTTTACGTTCGCGACAAGCTTCAACGACGTCGGCGGAAGCATTTTGAGCAATAAATTAATTATGCCGTTTTCGTCGCTTCCATCGGAAGACGGCACCGCCGATACGCCTACGCTCGAAATGTGCACCGAGTTCGCACTGAAATTTATGGAAGCCCGCTTCCCGGGCGGATATTTTCTGATGATCGAGGGCGCGCATATCGACAAGAAAAGCCACAAAAACGATATTATCCCGATGACAAAGTACCTTAAAAGCTTCGATAACTCCATTAAAATCGCATACGATAGGCTAAAAGACATCGACAGCGCGATTATAGTCACCGCCGACCACGAAACGGGCGGGCTGAAATACAAGGACGGCGAAACCAAAGACGATATCAAAAACAGCCTTTATACCACAAAAACGCATACGGACACCAACGTGAAATACTTCATTTTCGTGAAAGGATTGTCTGCGGACGAGCTGAAAGCGATTATTCCCGAGAAAATCGACAACACCGACGTAAACCGCATCGCACGCGCTCTTCTCGCCGCTTAAACATAAATGGTTTCAAATACTTGACTTTATGCGGTTTTTAAGATATTATTTTATCCGTTGTGCGGACATGGCGGAATTGGCAGACGCGTAAGATTCAGGTTCTTATGGTCGCAAGGCTGTGCAGGTTCAAGTCCTGTTGTCCGCACCAAAAAAAGACAATCCGAAAGGGTTGTCTTTTTTCATGCGGCAGCGGACTTGAAACAAAACTACGTTTTGTCGGCAAACGGCACTGCGTTTGTTTGCCCCTGCACGCAGCTGACGCGCCGCTCGGCAATAATATTGCCTTGCTTATGCTATTACGCTCGTTTTACTCGCTACAAGTCCTGTTGTCCGCACCAAACAAGAATAAAACGAACCGAAACTATTCGGTTCGTTTTTTCATATCTTGGTTTGCGACAGGACTTGTGACAATGCAGGGCATTGTCTGCACACTCCGTGTGCCCCTGCACGCTGTGCAGCTGGCGCAACGCTTTGCAAGTAAACTTGCTCGCTTATGCTATTACGTTCGCTTCGCTCACTACAAGTCCTGTTGTCCGCACCAAGTGTGATGGTCTATAAGTCTTTTCTTATAGACCATCATTTTTGCGTTTTTAGGGGCATTTTCGCCCATTTTTGAGCAATTTCATAGCAAATCACCAAACCGAATAACGAAATAGCAGTTGCTCGGTTTTTTCCTTTTCTCAAAAAAAGCATTTAAGCACACCTGAAGTCTGTCGGACGATAAGCACCGTCCAACAGGACTTGAATATATTTAATTTTCACACTTAATTTATTTAGAAAAATATTGACTTTATTTTTCAAATATGATATCATAAATTCATAATACTATGATATCACTTTGGAGAAATGATTTATGAATAATACTAAAACTCCAACTGCCGAAAAAAAAATATTTCCGCTACGACTACCGCCTGACTTATATAAGAAGGTGAGAAATGAAGTGCAAAATGAAAAAGATAAAGGCAATTATTCTTATAGTATAAATGACTTTCTAACGGAAATTATTGAAGAAAGATTTAAGGAGAGCAACAGATGAAAACAACGAATCAATCAATAGAGCCTAACATCGCCGATTTGGCTAACGGCTGGTTGAAATCATATAGATTAGATTATAAACTCGAACAGGAGTCTCTGAATTCCGAAATAGATCAAGCTCTTAACGAATACGTTTCAAAAAGCGGTGGTGTCGGAGGGAATAGACCCGATGTTAAATTGTTGTTACAAGATAAAAATCTTGTTAGTTACCCTATTCTTATAGAATATAAAGGGTATAAAGATAAGCTGATTCAACTCGATTCAAACGGTAAAATAGCAAATAAAACGTCTAAGAATGAACCGGATTTTAAAACGATAAATTCTTATGCCGTTAACGGTGCGGTGCATTATGCAAACGCTTTGCTTCATTATACAAGTTATACCGATATTATTGCTATAGGCATGACTGGGTACAAAGACGAAGTCGGAAAAATCGTGTATTCTATAGGCGTATATTACGTTTCTAAAAGCAATTTCGGCATAGGTCAAAAAGTTGACGATTATACGGATTTTTCATTTTTAAAGAAAGACAATTTTGATAAATTTATCGAAAAAGTTAAACAATTAAGGTTATCGCAAGAAGAACTTGAAAAATTAAAAGAACAACGCGAGCAGGAAATTAACGCAAGCCTTGTTAAGCTGAACAACGATATTTATCAAAATGAAAAGGGCTTAAGTGAAAGAGATCGCGTATATCTCGTTGCGGCTTCTATTATTGCAACGTTAGGTGTACCTGAAAAGGTATCCGCACTTGAAAAATCCGAACTTAAATCTTCGTCGGAGGTCGGTAATCGTGACGGCGACATAATACTCAGAAAAATCAAAGCCTTCCTCAATGAAAAGAACTTACCGCAGGAAAAGAGAGATTTAATCGTAAGAACGTTGCAAAATACACTTACAACCGACAATATAAACAAAGTCGAAAACGGTGAAAGTCAGTTGAAGCGTGTATTTGTGAAAATCGTTGATGATTTGGGGATATATTATAAAATAGGGTTAACTACAGATTTTACAGGTAAACTGTTTAACGAAATGTACAGTTGGCTCGGTTTTTCACAGGATAAATTAAATGACGTCGTGCTTACGCCGTCTTACGTTGCTACTTTGCTGGTTCGCCTTGCAAGAGTAAACAAAGATTCTTACGTGTGGGACTTTGCGACCGGCTCGGCGGGACTTCTCGTTGCGGCCATGAACGAAATGCTCAATGACGCTAAAGAAAAAATTAAATCTCCGGATGCTTTTGCACTAAAATCGGCTGAAATTAAAGCAAATCAACTACTTGGTCTTGAAATTTTATCCGAAGTTTACATGCTTGCCATTCTCAATATGATTTTAATGGGCGACGGCAGTTCTAACATTTTGAATAAGGATTCTTTAAAAGAATTCAACGGAAACTACGGATTCGGTAAAACCGGCGAAAAGTTCCCCGCAAACGCTTTTGTACTGAATCCTCCGTATTCTGCCGCCGGCAACGGAATGGTTTTTGTAGAAAAAGCACTTTCGATGATGAACAGCGGCTATGCGGCGATTATTATACAGAATTCTGCCGGTTCCGGCAAAGCCGTAGAATACAATAAGAGGATCTTAAAACATAGTACATTGCTTGCAAGTATAAAAATGCCGATAGATTTATTCATCGGTAAATCCAGTGTTCAAACAAACGTGTATGTGTTCCGTGTAGGCGAAGCGCATCAAAAAGACGATATCGTTAAGTTTATCGATTTTACGAACGACGGGTATACGAGAACAAATCGCAAAAAGGCAAGTTGCAACCTTCGCGATACCGACCATGCTAAAGAACGCTATCAGGAAGTTGTGGATTTGGTGCGGTTCGGCAAATCGAAATTGAAGTATTTTAACGAAAAAGAATATTACGAAGGCATAATCGATCCCGAAAACGGTGCGGACTGGAACCAAACCGCACCGATAGATACAAAACCTACGCTCGAAGATTTCAAAAAGACAGTGAGCGACTATCTTGCGTGGGAAGTTTCCAACATTTTGAAACGCAAAGGCGAGGAGGATGATCGCCTGGGAAAATAGATGCCTCACTTAACGAAAAATTAAGCCGCGTTAAGTGGGGCGAATATAAACTGGGGGATTTGTTCTCAGTCACTTCAAGCAAAAAGATCTATCACGCTAATCATATAAATACAATATATGATGAAAGAGTTGAGAGAAGTTATCCTTATGTGGTAAGAGCAACAACCAATAACGGAATAAGAGGATATATAATAGAAAACGATAACTACTTAAATGATGCGCAAACGCTGTCTTTTGCACAAGATACATTTACAGTATTTTATCAAAAAGAAAAGTATTACACCGGTAATAAAGTAAAAGTGTTAAAACCTATATTTGCGCCTGTAACTGAAAAAATATTGAGATTTATCGTTGCTTGTTTTCAATGTTCCCTACAAACTTTATCGTGGGGTACAGGTTCGACCGTTTCCTCTATAGAAGATATTAAAGTTGGTATGCCGACAAATAACGGCGAAATAGACTTTGATTTTATGGAAAACTTTGTCGCCGAGCTTGAGGCTCGTCGTGTCGCCGAGCTTGAGGCTTACCTATTAGCAACAGGCTTAAAAGATTATACCTTAACAGAGGAAGAACGGAATGCACTTGAAAATTATAAAACGTTAAAATGGTCTACATATAATCTTGAAGAACTTTTCGGAAAATCAACCAGAGGGAAACGTCTTAAAGGTGAAGATAGAGTTCCGGGCAAGTTGCCATTTGTTACCGCAGGTGAAGCAGACGAAGGCATATCGGCATTTATAGGAAATAAAGTTGAAATTTTTGAAAGTAATACAACTACTATTGATATGTTCGGTTCTGCAAAATATCGTACTTACAGGTATGGGGCGGATGACCACGTTGCGGTAGTTCATACGGAATCACTTCCGATTAAAGCGGCAATATTTGTAACTTCAGCAATTCATAAAGCCGCACATACTGGCGAGTTTAATTATGGGCATAATTTTTATGCAAAAGATGCCGATGTTCTTAATATAAAATTGCCGGCAAAAGGTGATATCCCCGATTATGAGTTTATGGAAAACTACATATCCGCAATACAAAAACTCGTCATTAAGGACGTGGTTTTGTATGCGGATTCGAAAATCGCGGAAACAAAAAATATACTTCAAAAAAGATGACGAAACGTTAAAAAAGTACTTATCGTTCGACACACTCTCAAAAATCTCCCGAAAAACGAGATTTTGTCGTACACACGCAAAAAAGACAATCCGAAAGGGTTGTCTTTTTTCATGCGACAGCGGACTTGAAACAAAACTACGTTTTGTCGGCAAACGGCACTGCGTTTGTTTGCCCCTGCACGCAGCTGACGCGCCGCTCGGCAATAATATTGCCTCGCTTATGCTATTACGCTCGCTTCGCTCACTACAAGTCCTGTTGTCCGCACCAAAAATCGACGGAGTGCTGCTTAAATACTTTTGGGAGGACGTGAGTTTCGCGGGATTTATGTACTGCGGATAATGAATTCGTTTGGCTGGCAATATCCGTATCCCGGCAAAAAACAATGTTTAACACCCAAAAAAAGACCGATAAAACGTCGGTCTTTTGTTTTTGCGGTTTGGGGGAATGTGATTAGTTTTCGTCGGTGAAAATCTTTTCCTGCTTTTTGAAAGAGGTTTTGAACGTAAGGAACGAGAACTCGTTTTTCATATTTTTGAAACTTTCGGGTTTTGCCTTAAACCAGATAAGCCCGACGATCGATACCGCGACAACGGCGATGCCGATGCCCGACAGCGCGCCCAGAAAATCTATTGCGACGTCCTGCCAGGTTGCGTATCGTCCGCTGGTGAAAACGGGTAGTTGGAACATTTCCGAAATGCCTGCGACGACAAACGCCGAAAGCAAGGAAAGGGGCAGCGACACCCATCTCGGCTTAATAAGTAGGAAGAACGTGCCGAACAATCCGAACCCCAGCACAAGGAAAAGTGAGAAGTGCCCGAGCCCTTTTCGTATAAGCGTGTGGAAGGTGTCGAAGACGGACACGGTAATCGTCTTTTCGACGGTAAGGTCGGGGCGGCCGACGTACGTTGCGCGCACGGTGACTTTGCCCGATTTGTCGGACGTAAACACGCCGTTTTCGTCGATTGAGCCTTCGCCCTTGACGACTTCCCATTTCACATTTTTCGTGACGTTGCCGCCCGTATATGCGGTGAGATCGATTTTGCCGCCTTTGACGCATCTGTCGGGTGCGACGACGGTAAGCCCGTCCACGACGTCGGGCACGGTGACGTGCAGCGTTGCCGTTATTGTATTGTCATAAATTGAAAAGTACGTAATCGTGGCGGTGCCCGGTTTATATGCGTGCAGGTGCGTTGTGGAGGCGTTGACGACGTATGATCGGACGATTTGCTGATTATGTTTGACGGCGCGCCTTTGCTTGCGTTTTCTGCCCGAAAGCCGAGTTGGCTTGTGATGACCAGGTGTTCGTCTTTTTTCATTGTAAGGCTGAACGAGCCGTCGTCGTTTTTTGTGACGCGTTTATTATTATCATCAAAAATGAATCCCGTGGCTTCCGGTCTCGAGCCTTCCACGATTCTGATTTTTTGAGAAACGGTTTTATCGCCCAGTTTTATTTCAAGATTAAGAGTTGAGTCCCCGTCCGTTGTTTTTAACGGATAAAACCACTGCTTTGCGGAAAGGAAAAAGATTTTGTCGTTGGCATTATGCTTTTCCCCATTAATCAGAATTTCTGTTTCGATAGTAGAGACGCCGTAACCGTTGTATTCGTCGTCGGTGACAGCCAGCACCGACAGTCTGTATTCTTCGCAGGTTTCAAGCGTGATTATCCCGTCTTTGGCATCTACTAAGTCGCTGCCAAGATAGATTTTTGTTTTTATTCCTTTGACTTTGTCGGGGTGGACGCCTTCGTTGTATATTTTTAAATCGTACAATACGTTGTCGGGGTTGTCTTTCGACTTAATAACCACCCTGTGATAGCCCCATGCGAGAAGCGTGACTTCACCGTTTTCTTTGACATTTATGTAATTTTCGGACTCGTCAAAACCGCGCTCGAAGTATAGTCCGGAAGTGTCGGCGTTTTCAGGAAGACACTTGACGCCAAGTTCCAGAACGTCGCCCGTATAATAATGATCGACGTCGGTCAGGACTTTGCCGTCACGCCTGACGCTTTTGACAACATAGCCCGTAACGGCGGAAACAGGGGGCGCGGGCTCATCGGATTTCATTGCCGACTGAATGTTGTCGGACACCTTCATCGACTGAATCGCGCTTTTATCGCCGGGCGTCAACGCCTCGCCCCAGATAAAAATGGTGAGCGCAATCGTACAAAAAAGGGCTGTTAGCGCAAGCGCGCGAAGCCCTTTGAAATATTTGCGTTGACTTGTAGTTTCCACAAAATCCTCCCGTCCCGAAATTATTTATCGGATTTATTGTATGCCTTCACGGATTTGTCCAGCATCTCTTTGGTAATTTTCGAGTTGCAGTACGGACAAACGCCGACGTCGTTGATAAGCGCGAACTTCGCGTTGCAGAAAGGGCAGTGGACGAGGTTGAGCGTCCCCGCGCGTTCCGCCTCCATCATTTCGTAATCCTTGTCGCGCATTGTGGTTTTGTCGATGATTCTTTCGTTGTCGAGGACGAGATAACCGTCAAGATAACCTTTTTGCACCATCGTTTTGACGTCGTTTGCCACGACTTCGGGATTCCTGTTGTGAACTTCCGCAAGCATTTTCACGCTTTTGATGCCGTCGCCGACAATCTGCGCTTTGAGACGCGAGAAATATTTAAGCTGACCGAAATGAATCCATACCAACGGCGCGCCGTAAAAGCCCATAACGATAAGGATAATGCCGACGATGCCCATCGCGCGGAAAGACTGACCTTTCGTAAAACCGATGACGGTCATCACGATTCCCAAAGGGAAACCGACCGAAAGGAAAATCGCCCATAAAAGAGTCTTTCTTGTTTTTATATCGATTTTGTTCATACCTGTCTCTTAAATCGTGTCTTTGAGCCCCAAAAGATAGTCGGAAGATACGCTGAACACTTTCGCAACTGCGACGATGTAACTTGCCTTAGGCTCGTTTACGCCGTTTTCCCAGAACGAAATTGTGCTTTTCGTAACACCGATTCTTTTTGCGAGCTGGTCGCTCGTCATGCCTGCGTCGATGCGCAAATCCTTTAATCTTTCAGAAAAAGCCGATATATTCATATTATACACCTCGTATAGAATATTGTAAAGAATTCAAAACAAATATAAGCATCAATTTAGAATTCAAAACGATACTAAAAGGCGTTGAAACGAGAATGCAAAACGCTTAAAGCTGCGCGTAACGGTTGGCGTTTTTGAAAAAGTATGATAAAATTGACAATATGAAAGTTACGGATACTTACCTTGCCGAAATTACCGACTTCGGACTTGACGGCAAAGGGTTTTCAAAAATCGAAGATATTGCGGTGTTTACGCCGTACACGGCGACGGGCGACCTTGCGAAAATCAAAATCAAAAAGGTTTACAAAGGAGTTGCCGAGGCGGACGCCGTGAAAATCGTGCGCCCCGCAAATTGCCGCGTCGTTCCGCCGTGCAAAACGTACGGGGAGTGCGGCGGCTGCGTGTTGCAGCACGTTGATTTTCCGACCGAAAACGAACTGAAACGAAAACTCCTTCAAACCACGCTGAACAAGGCGGGAATAAACGTTCAGGTTTCGGACACGGTTTTTGACAAGGAGTATGAATACCGCAACAAACTGCAAATGCCTTTCACCGTCGACGGCGGCGAAATCACGCTCGGCTTTTTCAGGCGGAACACGCATGACGTGGTCGCGCTGTCCGGGTGCATGCTGCACGGCGATTTCGCGACGAAAATAATAAACGCCGTGAAAATTTGGGCAAACGACGAAAAAAGAAGGCAAAAACTTTCCGTTTACGACGAGGCGACGGGCAAAGGGTGTTTAAGGCACTTTGTCGCAAGGTACGTCGACGGGCTGCTGTTCGCGACGGTTGTGATAAACGGAAAAGAACTGCCGTACGGGCATGAACTTTTCGAAGTTTTGTCAAAAGATTTTGAATGCGTTTTGTATTCGTCAGTCAACGAAAAACGCACGAACGTCATTATGGGCGACGACGTGAAAAAACTATATGGTGCGGAAAGAGACGTCGATATCGACGGCATAAAAACCACGCTTTCGCCAAAGTCGTTTTTGCAGGTCAACGACGGGGTCAGACAAAAACTTTACGACGGGGTAAACGCCGCGGTGAAAAACGCTGATGTAATCATCGACGTTTATTCGGGCATAGGGATCCTTACGTCGATGCTTGCAAAAGCCAATAAAAACGCCAAAGTTTACGGCGTGGAAATCGTGAAAGAAGCGGTTGAAAACGCAAACGATTTGATGAAGAAAAACGGGCTGTCGGGGCGCGTCGAAAACATTTGCGGCGACGCAACGAAAGTGCTGCCAAAACTCGTAAACGATATTTTAAGCAATGAAAAATCGGGCATAAAGCCCGAAATATGTGTGATTATTGATCCGCCGAGAAAGGGCGCGACCGAAGAAGTGCTGGACGCCGTGATAAGGTCGGGCGCCGAAAAGTTCGTGTACGTTTCCTGCAATCCGAAAACCTTGCAACGGGACGTCAGGTACGTTGGTGATACTTTTGAAGTCGCGTCGGTAACGCCTTACAACATGTTTCCGAAAACGGCGGAACTCGAAACCTTGTGCGTGATGAAACGCAAGTCTTTATGACATGTTTTTGAGATAAGGCAGGGCGAATCTGAAGAAGGTTTTGTACGCCTTGCATTTTTCAACGTCGCGCCTTTCGCGCTTGCATCCGCCTTTGCAAAGCATATAATATTCGCACGATTTACAAGTCTCGTCCACGACGAGGCTTTCTTTTATGAATTCGACGGCTTTGTTCGTGTGTTCGAGCGTGAAAAAATCTTTGTCCGAAATGTTGCCAAGAAGATATTCGTCGGTGCAATAAAAGTCGCACGGATACACGCTGCCGTCCGATTCGATCACGAACTGGTGCGTGCAATGCCCGTTCATACCGCACTGTTCGGCGCGCTCGAAGTGAGCAAGTCGGACGAAGTTGTCAAACTGGCGTATCGACGTGTAATCGCCGTTTGCCATATCTTTCTGGTACAACGCGAACGCCGACAATAAAAACAGGGCATAGCTTTTTTCGTCAAGGTAAAAATCGGGGTTTTCGACCTCTCCGGAAAGAGGTTTCAGACAGGGGATAAACTGCAACCGTTTGAAGCCTTGCGACGTGAAAAACGGATAAATCTTGCCGATTCTCATCGCGACGTCCTTTGTCAGAACGGTAAGGATATTGAAATTTACGTCGTGTTTTTGAAGAAGTTTTGCCGCCGCGACGACCTTTTGAAACGTGGGGTTGCCGTCCTTGTCCACGCGGTTTACGTTTGCGGTTTCGTCGCCGTCAAGGGAAAGCCCGACAAGGAAGTCGCCTGTTTTGAAAATCTCGCACCACTCGTCGTCGATGAGCGTGCCGTTTGTCTGGATTCCCAAAAACACGGGCGAGTTTTTGATATTTGCGCGGGAGATGAGATTAAGCGTCGCCCTGAAAAACGCTTTCCCGGCAAGCAGCGGTTCGCCGCCCTGAAAGTTGAACCAGACGGGATTTCCGTCGGCATAGGCAAACGCTTTTTTGACGACGGTTTCCGCCGTTTGAAGGCTCATTGCGCCGTGCGACGGCGTTTCGCGGTTTTTTGCGACGTCGTTGTAAAAGCAGTATTTACACCGCATATTGCACGTTGACGACGCGGGCTTAATCATTATCGAAATCGGCGGCATTACTTAATCCCCCTGCGGTTTTCTTTCAACGATTTTCTGAAATCTTTAAGCGCTTCTAAAAGGGTGTCGGCGACGTCGGGATAGGTCATCGAGATATTGTAGCCTTCCGCCGGGTCTTTATCGAGATTGAAAAGGTAGTTTTTGTATTGCTGGTCGATGAACGCCGAGTTCTCGGTGCGTACTTTCTGATAATACTTGAAATCGTACGTTACGCCGCCGACTTCAACGGGCATCTGAACGGCCTGAACCGTGCCTTTTTTCATATAGAAAAGGGCGTCGTGCACACGGGAATCGGGGGTGACATTGCCGCTCCAAAGCGATTTCAGATTCACGCCGTCGATAATACGATCCGAGGGGAGAACGTCCACGCCCGCGTACGACAATATCGTCGGGAACAGGTCGGTGAGCATTGCGCTCGATTCGATTTTATATCCGCCGGGCTCGCCTTTCATCGTACCTTTTATTACGCCGGCGGGGTAACTTACGATCATCGGGACTTTCATGCCTCCGTCGAAGGTGGTATTTTTCCTTCCGCGGAGACTTCCCGTTACGCCTTCACGCCCCGGACCGTTGTCGGACGTAAAGATAATCATCGTGTTGTCGTAAACGCCTTCGGCTTTCAACATATCGAAAATTTCGCCGAGCGACGTGTCGAATTCTTCGATGCAGTCGATGTAGTTATCGTCGGTGGTGTCGCCTTTTCCGTTGTCGTGTCTATCGGAGAAAATGGGGTAATGCGGCCACGGAGTCGCGTAAAACGAGAAGAACTTTTTGTTGTTGTCAATGGATTTTTGAATGGTCGATATCAGTTCCTTGGTAAATTCCTTCGTGGATTCGGACTGGTCAAGATTTTCGGCGTGAGTGCGGACTTCTTCGGCCTTCCCTCCGACTTCGCGCACCCAGTTATAGGGCGTCATATCGTTGACGTAATAGCTGCCGTAGAAGTAATCGAAGCCCTGATTCGTGGGGAGATATTCGCCATAGTCGCCAAGGTTCCACTTTCCGATGCACGACGTGTCGTAGCCGACCGCTTTCAACGCTTCGGCAATGGTGATTTCGTCGCCCAAAATACCGTCCACGTTGTTTAAGAACTGATACGGGTTGATAAAGTGGGTGATTGAGTACGGATCGCTGTCGCAAGGCGTCGGGAAAATAACGTTGTCGATATAGCCGCGCGTGGCGTAACGACCGGTAAGAAGACTGAACCTTGACGGGGTGCAGACGGGAGCGGAAGCGTAAAAGTTTTCCATGAAAATCCCGTTATCCGCAAGGGAGTCGATGTTGGGCGTTTTAATGGTGGCGTTTGCTTTTCCGAGATAGCTGTACGCCGAAATGTCCGAGTACGCCATATCGTCCATAAGTATGATAAGGACGTTGGGCGCGGCGGCGTCGGCTTGTGTTTTCGACAGTTCTTTAAGGTATGCGTCGTGTCCCGCCTGCAAACTTTCGACGGTCGGACGGATTCTCAAAGACATATAAAAGACGTAGCACAAAGACGTCGCTGTCATCGCAAGGGACAACGCTGCCGTCGCAAAGCGTTTAAGAGTGCCGTCGGGAAGTTTCTTGTCAAGCGCGTAAAGCATAAGTCCCGAGAAAAGCGGCAACGCGGACAAAATAAGATTGTACCACACGATTTTGCCGAACTCGTCCGCGCCCCAGAAAAGGAAATACACGAACAGTTCCAGGATCATATAAGCGTACGAGACGACGTAAAGCGGCTCAAACTTTTTGTTGAGCAGCGCGCGGATAAACACGATAAGCGCGGTAACCGCCGCAATCGCCGCCGCAAACGGTGCAAGAAAATTGTATCCCGTGCCGAGCAGCACGACGGTGTACGCGATTGAAAACAAAAACCATACAAGGGCAAAGCCCGAACGTTCTTTTGAATTTTTAAGCATAATTTGACCTCTTACCGTATGATTATAACATAATGGGAATGTATTTTTCAAGCAATTATGGCTGTGTAAACCATACGTTTGACTTCTTACCGTATGATTATAACATAATGGGAATGTATTTTTCAAGCAGTTACGGCTGCGTAAACCATACGTTTGTCCAAAAACATCGCTTATATGTAATTTCTTGACACGATACGCCATATTTGATAAAATAGATACGTATTTTTTAATACTTTATCTACAAAAGGAGCGTTTAATGCTTAAATTAAAACACATTACCAAGGATTACGTCACAAAACAGAACACGGTTCACGTTTTGAAAGGCATCACCTTGAACTTCCGCGAGTGCGAATTTGTCACGATTCTGGGACAAAGCGGCTGCGGCAAAACCACGTTACTGAACATTATCGGCGGTCTTGACAGATACACCGACGGCGACATCATTATCAACGGAAAGTCGACGAAGGACTTCGACGACAGAGATTGGGACAGATATCGCAATAAACAAATCGGCTTTGTTTTCCAAAGTTACAACCTTATCCCGCACCTCAGCGTGCTTTCCAACGTCGAGCTTGCTTTGACGCTTGCGGGGCGCAAAAAGGAAGAATGCGAGGCAATTGCTCTCGAAGCGTTAAAGAAAGTCGGGCTGGAAGATCAGGCGTATAAAAAACCCAACCAGCTGTCGGGCGGACAAATGCAAAGGGTTGCGATCGCAAGGGCGCTTGTCAACAATCCCGCGATAATTCTCGCGGACGAACCCACGGGCGCGCTTGACACGGAAAGCGGCAAAATGGTAATGAACCTGTTGAAGGAAGTTGCCAAAGACCGCCTTGTCATCATGGTGTCGCACAACGCCGATCTTGCGGCGGAATACAGCACGAGAACGGTCAGAATCGTCGACGGAAAAGTCGTTGACGACACCGATCCGCTTATCGATCCCGACGACGTCGAGGAAGAAGCCGTCCTTGACGAATCAGGCGAACCTCTGCCCAAAAAGAAAACCATTCGTCAGCGCATCAAAAAAACATATCAGCAGATAATACACGAAAGACGGGAAGAACGCAAGGTTTCCATGGGCAGCGCGATGACGATAAGCATATCCGCCAAAAACCTTTACAGCAAAAAATGGCGCACTTTTCTTACTTCGTTTGCGGGCAGTATAGGCATTATCGGTATTGCGCTTGTTCTGGCGTTGTCTTCGGGCGTGAATAAGTATATCCGTCATACCGAAGAAAGCGCGCTTTCTCTTTACCCACTTGAAATCAGCCAGAGCGGCGCCGATCTTATGGAGCTTGCCAACATGCTTATGTCAAAGAGCGAAGGGCAAAAGTATCCTTCGGGCGCAACGGTGGGCATAAACCCCGTCGCCGGGCTTCTTGTGAAAGATATCGGAAGCCTTTCGGAATTTTTGAATTCCAGCACACTGTTTTTCAACAATGACCTTAAAGAAATCAAAGCCTATCTTGACGATCCCGACATCGGGCTTAAAGACGCCGACGGCTACGTAAAATACGTTTATTCGTCAAATCTTAACGTTTACAGGCGTATCCCCGTCAGAGATTCCGTGAACGGCGGAACGTATTATACGACGGGACACAAAACGGACGGCGTGCTCGATAACGCGGCGGACGCCGACGGAAACATCGACTGGTCACAAGTCCCTTATACGAAAATCAATCCGTTTGCCGACTCTATGGAGCCGATGATGGAATCCATGGGCTTTACAAGCACGTTCAGAGATATGCTGGGCGAATTCAGCGGATATCTTGACGCGTTCAGCGTGTTTTCGGAACTTATTTCCAACCAAAAAATCCTTGAACAGCAATACGACGTCCTTGCGGGCGCATGGCCCGAAGACGCAAAACAAGGACGTATCGAAGTCGGCGAAGACGGCAAAGAATACAAAGTTTTCGACTGCGTGTTGAAAGTCGACGAATACAACAAGATTCAGGACTTCATGCTGTTTGCGGCAGGTCTTGTACACCCCAACGAAGTTGAGGATATGTTCGGCGGGACGAACAGCGGCAACGGCTATGGATTCTACGACAGATATTTCACGGAAGGGGAACTGCTTGACATCGAATATGCCGTTCTTTGCGACAGCGATTATTTCGACGCTGCGGACGGAAAAATTACGAAATCGTACCTTAAAAACGGAAAACGCATTGAAGACAGCGGCACGTTCGTTGACGGACACTGCGGCATAAAAATGAAAGTGTCGGGCATCGTACGTCCCAACAAAAACGCGTCTGCTTCGGCAATTCAGGGCATTGTCGGATATCCCCACGCCGTTGTCGAGGCGCTTGTCGAGCGTTGCCAAAGTCTCGGTATCATCGGTTCGCAATTCACGAATTGTTATCAGGTCGTACCTTATGGCAGCGATTATAAGGTTGTGGGCGACAAAACGGTTGCAACAATCGACGAGGACGGCAACCTCAAGTACAGCGTGAACAGCGGGTTAATCGCTTTCGTAAGCGTGCTTGACACGATCGGGAAGGAAATCAAAGATGGCGAAGTAATCGATAAATCCAATTTGGTTGCGGTCGGTAAGTATGACGGAAAAGCCGAACTTGAAAGCAAGGTTCTTTCTTATATGAAAACCACTTTCGGATATGCCGAACTCGATAACCCCGACAGTATTCAGATTTACGCGGCGAATTTCGAAGGTAAAAAGAACATCTTAAAAGTCCTTGACGATTATCAATATTACGTCAGAGAAAGCAACGACGACGGCACGTACACATGGGTGAACACCGGCGAAAAGGACGAAAACCACTCCATCAAATACACCGACATGCTGCAAACGATTATGGGCTACGTCGAAAAAATGACCAACGCCATGATCACCGCGCTTATCGCGTTTTCGGCGGTGTCGCTTATCGTTTCGTCGATAATGATTTCAATCATCACTTATACGTCCGTCCTTGAAAGGCGCAAGGAAATCGGCATTCTGAGAAGTATCGGCGCAAGGAAACTCGACGTAAGCAACCTGTTCATTTCCGAAACTTCGATAATCGGTATGATTTCGGGCGCGCTGGGTATCGGCTTCGGCTATCTTTTGATTTACATCGCAAACGTGATCATTAAGAAAGTCATCGAAATTCCCAACCTGTTGCACCTTGACTGGTATTACGCCATTTCGCTTTTCGTGATAAGTTTCTTCTTGTCGATGATTGCGGGCATTATCCCCGCGGCGATTGCGGCAAACAAAGATCCAGTCGAGTGTCTGAGATCTGAATAATCAACCGCTTGAAAACTGTCGCGATATGCGGCAGTTTTTTATTGTCCAAAATGTCAAAAAACATTGACTTTAAGTATATTTAGTTATATAGTATAGTAATATTTAGGATTACCATTTAAAAGGGCCGTTTTATGAACTATTACGAAATCTTATTGCCGCTTGCGCTCATACTGCTTTTGTCCAAGTTTATGTCGATTCTGTTCAAAAAACTCGGGCTGCCGCAGGTTGTAGGGATGTTGCTTGCGGGCATACTCCTCGGGCTTATCAAGTTTATCCCGGGACAAACGATATTCAACGCCACCGCAATGGAAGGCATTTCTTTCCTTGCAAAAATCGGCGTAATTTTCATAATGTTTTCGGCGGGGATAGAAACCGACCTGAAACAATTCAAATCCACGGGGGCAGCGTCGGTTGTCATCACGTTTTTCGGCGTGGCGTTTCCTTTGCTGTTCGGATTTCTGGTCGCAAGCGCCTTCAACGGCGGATTTCACGTGTCGCGCTCACAGATTCTTTCCAACCTGTTTTACGGCACGATACTTGCGGCGACGTCGGTCAGCATTACCGTTGCCGCGCTTAAAGAGCTGGGAAAACTGCAAACGCGCGTCGGCACGTCGATTGTCAGCGCGGCGATTCTGGACGACATAATCGGCATTGTTTTGCTGTCGCTTATGATCAGCCTCGACAAAAGCGGGAACACCGCGGACGTCTGGGTTGTCGTCGCAAAACTTATCGCATTCTTTGCAATGGCGATACCGATGGGCTACGTCGCGTTGTTCATAATCCGCCGCATAGATTTAAGATATCCGCACACAAGACGTATCCCGATTCTTTGCGTGGTGGTGTGTTTCGTGTTCGCTTACTCCGCGGAAAAACTCTTTGGAATTGCTGACATTACGGGTGCTTACGTTGCGGGACTTATGCTTTCGGGCATTGCCGACAGGACGTACGTCGACCGCCGTATCGAAATCAGCAATTATATGATTTTCGCGCCCGCATTTTTTGCAAACATAGGGATAAACCTTAATTTTGACCACTTTAACCCCGCTTTTGTGGGATTTGGCTTTGCATTCGTTGCGGCAGGAATACTTGGAAAAGTTGTCGGTTGCGGTCTTGGCGGATTGATTTGCGGATACGGAATAAAAGACAGTTATCGCGTGGGTATCGGTATGATGGTGCGCGCGGAAGTCGTGCTTGTCTGCACGCAAAAGGGCATCGACTACGATATGGTCAATCCAAGCATTATGCCGTTCGTTCTCATACTAATTCTTGTGACGTCGCTTATCACGCCGCTTCTTTTGAGACTGTCTTATAAGAAGGAAGAAAACGGCGGCAAACTTCCGCCGATAAATCCCAATGCAAAAGTAAAATTGTACAGTACCGACGACAACGAATCTGACTTCATAAAAACCGACACTGACAAGACAATCTGATATGACGCCGAAAGATACGATTTATAACGGCGCGGACGAAAAAACAAGAGCGTTCAGCGCAAAACTTATACCTACGAAAAAGGCGATAATCGGGCTTAAAACGCCTTTTGTCGAAAGCGTCGCAAAAGATATCGCGGCGGGAAAATACGGCGATGTACGCATCGTCGTCGGTTCGCTTTCCGATGACGTGTACGAAGAACTTTTGATAAAAAGTTTCGTCGTTGCAAAGCTTAAAACCGACGACGAAACGAAAAGGGCGGATGTAAGAAACATCGTTGCTGCAATTGACAACTGGGCGAATTGCGATATGTTCGTCGCAAGGTGTAAGTTCATCGGGAAAGACCGCGAAAAATGGTTTGATTATCTGACGGAATATCTTGAAAGCGATAAGGAATACGACCTGCGCTTTGCAATCGTCGCGATGATGACGTATTATCTCACCGACGAATATATCGACCGCGTGCTTGCGCTTTCGTCAAACGTGATAAGTGATAAGTATTACGTAAAGATGGCGGTTGCCTGGCTTATGGCGACTGCGCTTTGTAAATTTCCCGACACAGCTCTTGACGTGATAAAAAGTAACGTCTTGGACGTATGGACGCACAACAAGGCTTTGCAAAAGGCGCGCGAAAGTTTCAGAATCGATAAGTCGCAAAAGGATTATCTCAACACTCTCAAACGAAAATAATCAAAAAAGGCATAAAAAAACCACCGGGATTTTTTCCGCGGTGGTTTTTTTTGAAGATTACATAATTTTTCTGAAAATCGCCTCGACTTCCTTTCTGTCCCAGATTTGCGGGCAGGGATACAAGGGGTTGGCTTCGTGCAGGGCTTTCGTGATGCAGTCGTCAAGGTCTTCTTCCTTAATGAGCTGGCTGCCGTCTTTCGCGCGGATTTTGTCGGGAATGTTCATGGAAGAGTTCATATCCCTGATCCACTGAATGAAAGCGTTTGCTTTTTCGGCGTCGTCTTTGCCTTGGATACCGATGCAGTCTGCAAGGCGGGCAAGTTTCTTATGCGCGCTCTTTCCGTACGCTTCGAGAACGTAGGGAAGGATAACCGCGTTTGCAAGACCGTGAGGCACGCCGTAGTGTCCGCCGAGCGTATGTGCGATTGCGTGTACGTATCCGACGTAGGAACGGGTGAACGCGCGACCTGCGATGAACGAAGCGTATTGCATTTTGTTTCTTGCTTCAAGGTTGTCGCCGTGCTCGTAAGCCTCTTTCAGATACTTATGGATAAGTTGAACTGCCTCGACGCTGTCCTTTTTGGTTTGTGCGGTGTTTTCGCCGCCGATGTAACCTTCGACTGCGTGAGTCAAAGCGTCCATACCGGTGGTGGAAGTAATGTGAGGGGGCAGACCGATTGTGAGTTCGGGATCCATCACGATATACCGCGGTATAATCTTCGGGTCGTTAATGGGGTATTTTTCGTGCGTATCGGGATTGCTGATAACAGCGGCAAGAGTTGCTTCCGAACCTGTGCCGGACGTCGTGGGAATCGCGACGAGCGGGGGAAGTTTTCCGAAAGGTTTGCCCAAAGTAACTTTCAGCACGCCTTTAAGCTGGGGTACCGATTTTTTGGGAAGCATGACGCGTGCGCCGATGCCTTTTGCACAGTCCATGGGAGAACCGCCGCCGAGAGCGATGATGACGTCGCAATTGTTTTCCTTGTAAATGCGAAGACCGTCTTCGATGTTGGTGATGGTGGGATTGGGCACTACGTCATGGTAAATGACAGCCTTCATTCCTTCTTTTTCAAATGCTTCTTTAATGGGGTCGGCAATACCGAGTTTGTACAAGCCGCCGTCGGTAACGATAAGCGCGCTGGTGCAACCTTCTTTTTCCTTGATCCATTTGGGAAGTTGTTTGATTGAACCTGCGCCCGAAAGTGTGCCTTTGTTCTGATGCCACGGCAAGAACCACATTGCAACCCACATGGATTTCTGGAATACTCTGTAACCGAATTTAGTTAATCCGTTCATTTTATTCCTCCTGATTAAGATTATACGAAAATTATACCATTTAAATGCAAAAAAGAAAACGATTTTCACGAAAAAAAGAATAATCGTTCGGTTTGCACCAAAGAACCGCCGGTTTTTTCGGCAAAAAAGACAGCCTTGTCCGCCGCCGTATATAAAAAACGTAAACCTTTTCGACGGCGCATATATTGACTTTGAAACTCACTTAGTGTAATATATATTATGTCATAAAGACAGGGAGGAAATTATGTCTGAATCTATCTCAAACGAAAGGTTAAGCAAACGTAATCTGTGGGGCTACTCGATGGGCGGTATCGGCAGAGATATGGCTTATCAGCTGGTCAACACGTACCTTCTGACGTTCATCACCTTTACGAAAGGGCTTTCGAACACCGAGTTCGCAATGGTTGGCGTCATTATGGTTATCTGCCGTATTTTCGACGGCTGCAACGACCCGTTCATGGGCAGCCTTATCGAAATCACAAGGACGAAAATCGGCAAGTTCAAGCCGTGGATTCTTGCGGGCGTATTTACGAACGTTGCGGTTATCATCGCGCTGTTCTGCGTGCCGCTTCGCGGGACGAGTTATCTCATTTTCTTTGCGTTCGGATACCTTCTGTGGGGTATGACCTATACGATGAACGATATTTCGTACTGGGGTATGATGCCTTCGCTGACCTCGAATCCCGGCGACCGCAACAACCTTACGACGCTTGCAAACATCGGCGCGGGCGTCGGCGCGGGGCTTTCTGTCCTTGCAATCCCGTCGCTTACGCAGGGCAACCTGGCAATCGCGTCCAACGCAAGCAAATCCTACGCAATCGTGTCGATTATCGTCTGCATAGTTTTCTTTGTATGCCAGATTATGACGGTTTTTGTCGTAAAAGAAAAACCTTTGCCCAAAGTCCGCGTGGACGACGGCGAAAAACGTTCCTTAAAGGAAATGTTCAGGGTTATCTTCAAAAACGACCAGTTAAAACCCGTTATGGCGGCGATGCTCCTTTACAGTATAGGCAGCGGTATCACGATGGCTCTTGCGAGTTACTGGATTTATTACCGCTTTGCGTATCAGGGACTTCTCGTTACGCTGTTCACGGTTATTTCGGGTATTTCGACGGTTGTCATCGTATTCTTCCCGATTCTGTGCAAAAAACATTCAAGGCGCTGGATTTCGAAACTTTCGATGATTATGATTATAGTCGGATATCTTCTGATGTTCATAATAAGCCTTGCGACGGGCGCAGATCCAAAAGCGGACAAAGTCGGTTTTAATGTCGGCGAAGTCTTTATCCCCGTAACGTTCATTTTCACGGGGCTTTCGGGAGCGTGCGCTTTCTTCGGACAGACGCTGTTTTATCAGGTGCTTACAATCTCGGTCGCAAACACGGTCGAGTACAACGAATATACGACGGGAACGCGCGACGAAGGCGTTATATTTGCGTGCCGTCCTTTCACGACGAAACTCGGCAGCGCGGCGGTCGTCGGCATTACGACGCTTGTCGTTCTCGCGCTTGGTCTTAACCCCACCAACAAGGCGATTTCCAACGCCGACTATGAGGCGGGACAACTTGCGATTCAGGTGGAACAACTCGTGAAAGACGAAACCCCGAATTTCGACTCCCTTTCAAAGGAAGAGCAGACGAAACTTATCGAGGCAAAGAAAAAGTCCATCGAAACCGAAAACGTCGCAAAAATCGAAGACATCATTCACACAAACGAAGACACGAAGGTCGCAAAATGGCAATATCAGACAATGTTCGCGTTCATGACGTTGCTGCCCCTTTTGATTCTTCTTGGAAGTTTTGCGATATACTTTAAGAAGTACAACATCAGCGAGGAGCGTTACGACGAAATCTGCGCCGAAATCGCAAGGCGCAAACTTGCGGCGGAAGGCAATGCGGAAGTCGTGCTTGACGGCGCGGACGTAAACGAACTCGAAAACGATTTAGCATCTTCCGATGCGGAAACACCGGATGAAATTTTTGAACAGGAAACGGCGGCGGACAAAATATCGGAAGCCCCGGACGAGGTTGAAAAATAGTCAATGATAGTTGCGGTTATTCTCGGAAACAGAATGAACGATAACGGTACGTTATCCGCGCTTGCAAGGAAGCGTCTGGACCTTGCCGAAAAACTTTATAAGGAGTATTCGCCCGAAGAAATTATTCTGTCGGGCGGACGCGCCAATCCCAAAGTGGACGTCACCGAAGCCGACGCCATGCTCAAAGAACTGAAACGCCGCGGCAATATCGACGAAAGCGTAATCTTGCTGGAAGGGAAATCCCTATCGACCAAAGAAAACGCGAAATATGCCGTGCCGATGGCGCTTAAATTCCACCCCGATAAGATTATAGTGTGCACCACGCGCGAGCATGCGACGCGACCTTATCTCAATCCGCTCAGACTTTTCCGTCGCGCGGTCAAAGACAACGGAAGCAACGTGCCCGTTGAAATTTATACAAACAACAAATAACATTTTTGGAGATATAATATGTCTGAAATCAAAAGCGACGTCCTGATTATAGGTGCGGGACCGTCGGGTATTTTCACGGCGCTGGAACTTATCCGTAAGAACAGCGACAAAACCATCACCATCGTCGAACAGGGACGAAACATCGACAGACGACACTGCCCGAAAAACAAAACGGGCAAGTGCGTAAATTGCAAACCTTATTGCAACATCACCACGGGCTTTTCGGGCGCGGGCGCGTTTTCCGACGGGAAACTTTCGCTATCGCCTGAAGTCGGCGGCGACCTTCCCGAGCTTATCGGCTACGACACCGTGCAGGAACTTATCGACTACACCGACGGGATTTATCTTGATTTCGGCGCGGATAAGAAAATCGAGGGCGCAAACAGCGAAGACGTTAAGGTCAAAGAAATCCGTCGTCGCGCAATCGCAGCAGGACTGAAACTCGTCGATTGTCCCATTCGCCATCTCGGAACGGAAAAGGCGCACGAGGTGTATTCCCGCATTGAAAAATTCCTTATCGACAACGGCGTGAACATTCTTTTCGACACGTCGGCGGGCGACCTTATCATAAACGACGGAGTGTGCGAAGGCGCGCATTTCATCAACAACGTTACAAAGCAGGAATTCGTCATAAAGGCGGAAAGAGTGGTTGTGGCAGTCGGTCGCGTCGGCGCGGACTGGCTTGACGATCTGTGCAGAAAGTACGGCATAAAACGCCGTGCGGGCGTCGTCGATATCGGCGTCAGGGTTGAGTGCCGCAACGAAGTCATGGAAGAAGTCAACGACGTGTTGTACGAAAGCAAACTTATCGGTTACGTCCCGCCGTACAACGATAAAGTCCGCACGTTCTGCCAGAACCCCGGCGGATTCGTATCGCAGGAAAATTACGAAGGCGGGCTTGCCGTCGTAAACGGACACAGTTTCAAGGATAAAAAATCCAAAAATACCAACGTCGCGATTTTGTCGTCGCACCACTTCCGCGTGCCTTTCGATCAGCCGATCGAATACGCAAGAAAGGTCGGGGAACTCACGAATATGCTTGGCAACGGACAAATCCTCGTGCAACGCTTCGGCGATATCCTTGACGGCAAACGCACCTGGGAAAAAGAACTTGCAAGAAGCAACGTGCGCCCCACGCTTCCCGACGCGGTTGCAGGCGATATTACGGCGGCAATGCCTTATCGTCCGATGTCGAATATCATCAACTTCATAAAAGCGGTCGATAAAGTCGTGCCGGGCTTTGCGGGCAAGGAAACCCTGTTATACAGCCCCGAAATCAAGTTTTACAGCAACAAGGTGGAAATTGACGAGCGTTTTGAAACGAGCGTCAGAAACCTTTATACTCTCGGCGACGGCTCGGGCTGGACGCGCGGACTTATGCAGGCGTCGCTTATGGGCGTGCTCACTGCAAGAAATCTTTTCTCGGAATAAGAAAAACAAAATACAAACAAAAAATAAAAGCCTTGCGTTCTTGCAAGGCTTTTCGTTTGTTGGTTGATTAAATTTTTATGCCGCGCGTTCGTAAATTTCGTTTTCGCGACGTTTTTTTAGGACGGGAAGTTCCGCAACGCGGAAGAGGTGGAATTTTCCGTTTTCGTCCTTTGAGAACAATAAAAGGATTTTGCCTTTCACGACGCAGATGCCTGCGGCAAGCGGCTCAATCAGGAATACGACGCCAAGGATTGCCATAAACACGAATACTACCCAGATAAACGCGCCGTCCTTGAACCACATTTCAAAGCCTTCGTAAATGGTATGTACGCCCATAATGTTGCCGAAGCCCGAAAGTCCCAACGCTTTTCCGGCGGCTTCGTTGACCTGCGCGGTCGTGTACTCGGGATGCGCAAGGCGCGCCGCGTCGATTGCGTTTTCGACGTCCGCCATATTGTACTTTGCGTGGAAGGGAAGCATTGCGATGAGTACGTAAGTCAAAGGAATTGTCAGAATGAACGCAAACGCCGTGATGAAAATCGTCAGACGTTTTCTCAGTTTATCGTCTTCAAAGCGCAGTGCGACGTTTGAAAACAGCATAATGCCCGTTGCCATTACTAAAATGACGACAAGATATTTTGCAAGGGGGTTTTTGATTGCGGCATAACTTTTGTAAAAGTTTGCAACGCCCATCGCGTTGACAAGGAACAGTATGCCGAACACCATAATGACGCACGATAAAATAATACCGTAAACGCATTTTTTGTCGTTTGACGAAAGATTTTTCATAATTTCTCCTTACCCTGAAAATCGGTTGCCCGTAAAACCATAATAACAAGCGCAGCAAACGTGTGTCAAATGTTTTTTGATATACAATATATTTTTATTATACTGTATTTATATTGTATGGCATAATCGGCGGCAATTTCTTGCCTTTCGCGCCGCGTTATGATAATATTATATGGAAAAACAAGAGGTTGTATATGAGTTACGCAGACAAAGTATTCGTTGAAAACGTCAAAGATATTCTTGAAAACGGCGTGTGGGATACCGACAAGGAAGTCCGCCCGCATTGGGAAGACGGCACGCCCGCGCACACCGTCAAGAAGTTTTGCGTCGTAAATCGCTACGACTTGCAAAAAGAATTTCCGATAATCACCGTAAGGCGGACGTTTTTCAAGTCCGCAATCGACGAAATTTTGTGGATATGGCAGAAAAAATCCAACAACGTCCACGATTTGAAAAGCAGAATCTGGGACAGTTGGGCGGACGAAAACGGCAGTATCGGGAAAGCGTACGGATATCAGCTTGCGAAAAAATCAATTTATAAGGAAGGCGAGTTCGATCAGGTCGACCGCGTGCTTTTCGATTTGAAAAACAATCCGCAAAGCCGCCGCATTATGACGAATATTTATAACTTCGACGACCTGCACGAAATGAATTTGTATCCTTGTGCATACAGCATGACTTTCAACGTTTCGGGCGACACCTTAAACGGTATTCTGAACCAAAGAAGTCAGGACACACTCACCGCAAACAACTGGAACGTCGTGCAATACGCCGTGCTTTTGCATATGTTTGCACAGGTTTCGGGGCTGAAAGCGGGCGAACTCGTGCACGTCATCGCCGACGCTCATATTTACGACCGTCACGTGCCGATTATCAAGGAAGTCATTGAAAAGCCGCAGTATCCCGCACCGAAGTTCTGGATAAATCCCGACGTCAAAAACTTTTACGATTTCACCGTCGACGATTTCAGGTTGGAAGGCTACAAATTCAACGACCTTGACAAAAAAATCGAGGTGGCAATCTGATGAAAACGATAGTTGCAGTCGATGAAAAATGGGGCATCGGCAAAAACAACGGGCTGTTGTTTGCAATCCCCGAAGATATGAGGTTTTTCCGCGAAACGACGCTTAATAAAGTCGTCGTGATGGGCAGCAACACGTTGAAAAGTTTCCCGGGCGGCAAACCCCTGAAAAACCGCGTCAATATCGTGCTTTGGCCTGACGCGGACGAGCGCAACGACGTCGTCATCGTGAGAAATCTTGACGAACTCTCAAAAACC
>ULXJ01038638.1_pt1 | contig 72062 bp, 71 predicted proteins | sample 1960981 | NCBI WGS metagenome assembly ULXJ01 (sample SAMEA4835830, study PRJEB28245) | human gut metagenome | biome: gut microbiome; material: fecal sample | place: Denmark | collected 2008 | reverse complement strand
TCAAAGACCGATTAGCCAACTTTTATTGGACAGTAGTGTTTGTGTTTTTGAAATTGGCGATTTCCGAACGTCAGTAAATGAACAACATTACCACGATGCTATTTGCACCGCTGGCACAAAGGTAAGAAAATAACGCCAATAATCCATTGCCATCCTTAAAAACCTCCTTCGGAAAATCCATTGCGGAAAGAAATCAATGTCCTTACGGTATGTTTCCCTTGCCGCTTTCATTCCCCATCACTCCACAATGTGCTATTGAAAGGTTGGATGAGCTGACTTATTACGTGCGCAAAGGTAATTTCGGGTTTTGACGGACTAATCAAATTTTTTAGGCACAATCTCCACGCTTCGCAGGCTCAGGTAGTATTCTGCCGAAAAAATTTGATTCTGCAAAACCCTGTCCTTTGCCCCGCTTACGAAATAAGTCAGCTCACCCAACTCGTCAATGCATAAAAAAAATGTCGTGATTATGAAAGCAACAAGAGAAACAAATGGAAATAAGTCGCTTCCCAATCTGCCTCTGCATAAATTCTTGGGCGTGACGGTGAGGTTCTTCCTTGCGGCATTCTGCACATCCCTGTACGGTGGCTCCCTGCTGGTGTGGTTCGTCGGGTTGTGGCTGGTGTGGAACTTCCTTGTGGGTGTAATCCGCTTCCTGTGGGTCTGCCTTGTGTTCCTGTTTGCGTTTGTTTCGGTTGTCGCTTTCATGGTCTGGGTATTAACACTCTAATTATTATCTCATTATGAAACGGTACAGCAAGACTATCGCACAGCAGTGCAAATATTATGAAGTGGAGAACATTTTCGAGTACATGGTGGAAACCTACATCAACGGCAACCACAGCACCTTTACCCGGCTGTTCAAGGAACTGGAGAAGGACGCACGCAGGCTGTTCATCGAAGACCTGTTGTGGGAAGTCAATCCCCAATACCACGTGGAAATACTGAAAGCAACCATCTAAAGAATTACGGTATGGACAAGATAATATCCCAAATGACGAAAGAAGAAAAATTGCAGGTTTTGGCGGACTACCATGCCTGCAAGCGTGAGCGGCACATCATTCTCCGCTATATCCAGGCACTCCGCCGGGAAGATGCGGAACAGACCGCCTATTTCGAGAGCTTCGGCGAAAGCGTGCATCAAATTGTGCTGAACGTGAATACCTACGAGCGCAGGCTTGTTTTCGGCTATGTGGACAAGCAGTTCAACGAATATGGATGGATAAATGGCATGTTGCCCATCGTGGAGGAAATACGGTTGGACACATCCAACGTGATACACATCGGCCAGTCCGTGAATGGCACGTATGCCGTTACGGTGAGCTGGTGTACCGGCACGGCAGGAGGCGGTAGCCACCCATCGGTATGGGATGAACCCATTTCCGACTACAAGGAAGCGGTACGCACGGGAATACATCGGCTGGAAGGGCATTACACTTATGCGGAACGCCACTCCCTGACAGACAAGGGAAATTACAACCCGAAGTATATCCGCAAGTTGAAAGCCGGATTGCGGGAACTGAAGTTACGCTATACCGCCCCGCAGCAGTTGAGCCTTTTTTGATTATTCACCTATAAATATATAATGTATGGACGTAAAGATTGAAAGCATGATTTTCGGGTGGGACGAGCGGATACCCGAAGTGTTGGTAAAGTTCATCAATTCCGTGACGCTGACAAAGGACGAACAGGAGCTTCGCGAACTGGTGAAAGTATTTGCACAAAGCAAGGAGTTCAACCGCTTCTTCGCTTTCGGATACGGGAGCAGCCACTTTTGGCTCAAACAAAGGATGGCATCTGACCCGGACAAGTGCATGGAGAACCGCTTATTGATTGTCGAATTTTAAGGAATTGTATGATGGTTACAAGAATGACAGAAAACGGCGTTTCGACCTGCCGGGCAGCAGGAACGGAACAATTCGAGAAATTCCAGACTGGTTTTGGGAGAAGAAAACGCACGCTTGTGCAGTACGATTACAGGGCATCCGATGGGGAATTGTTCTCCTGCGTGGCTCCGACTTTGGAGGAATGCCGCCGCAGGCGCGATGCATGGTTATCGGAAAAGGAAAGAAAGGAGGCCGGCAATGAATGACGGTTACGAAACGCTGATAATCACATTTAGCGAACCCATCGAGGTTTTGGACGGTAGGTTTGAGGACATCGACACATGGGGCGTGGACAGCCTGAAGAAGTGGGTGGACGATTACGAGACCACACGCTTCACCCCGATAAACGGCTATACGGCAGTCATCACATCCGAATACAACATGAAGCCCGTAAGGGAATGGTTGGAACATTACATGCCCATAGCGGAAATGAAGGAATTGTAGAGGGATGATGCGCTTGCAGAAGCAGCCCGCCGGAACCAATCCGACGGGCTGCAACCGTTTCACACCACAGGCATGTCAGTCCGTTTCCTCGCCCCAAAGCTCCGTATCAGTCGGGGCATGGCGTATGGCACGCCAGATGCAACAGCCGGTTACGGCAAGAAGCGTCAAGTAAGCAATGGCAAAACAAAGCATAGCCGTCAGTATTATGGAGCAGGCTGTTCCGGGTTCTCTACTCCTTCTTCCGTCTCGTTGTTGAACGAAAAGCTCTTGGTTACCGTCTGGTTAAACGAATCCACAATGTAGATGTCAATCGTCTGCTGGTCGGTGCAGAGCGACCTGTAATAGAGCCGGAAGGTCTCGCCCGGCAACGAATAAAGGTCATTGGGCAGCAATACCGTGCCGTCCTCCAGACGAAGCTCCCCCTTGCCCGTAGGCTGGAAATAGCGGATGAAATACTCCGTTTCCTCGTACCGCCCGCTGCGTACCAACTGGCAGCGTATTTCGGCTTCCCCGCCTTCCACGATGGTACTCTGTACCGGCAGGGTTGCCAAATCGAACTCATACACCTGCTGGATGTCCAGCTTGTCGGAACAGGCGCAAAGCAGCACGGCGGCAACCAGCGCGAAACCGGCGGTAAAAATCAGTTCAGTCATTCGTTTCATTTTCTTGATGATTTATTAGTCCAATATGAATTTCAGTCCCACCCCGAACTGGAAGTGGAAATTTCCCGTATCGCCACCCCACAGGCAGCGTTCACGCGCATGGAGCAGCAATACCGTCCGGTTGGTGAGGTAGGTCTCTATCTCCAGCGACACCGCGCCGCCATAGACGAAAGCGTCGCCGTCCGTGATGCGTGCCCCGTCATGGAGCAGGCTCTCGCCCCAGTTCACCGTTTCATAGCCCGCCATCGCCGAGCCGCCCACGTAGCAGAGGAACACCTTGTTCGCATCCGAGAGGAAGTTGTAGTAATATCCCCCTTCCGCCGTGAACTGCGACACCGGCAGGCGCGTGTCCTTGTACGGGTGGTACTTTTGCAGGTATTCCGCACCGAACACCCACCTGCTGCACCCTTTCGTGTACGAGTCCATTGACAGCCCGAAGTGGTAGCCCAGCTCATTACGCCGGCTTGCCGAATGGAAGCCGTCCGCCATGCCCGCCGTCAGCCGCAGCCCTTTCATGCCCGGCAGACAGCGTTGCGCCTGCACCTTGTCTGCAAGGACAAGGCACAGCGCCATGCCGATTAGAATAAACACCGTCCGTTTCATCCTACTTCACCTTCAGTTCGTTGATGACACGGGCACGCACCAGCTCGGCATTGGTAACCGTGAACTGCTGATGCCGCCCGCCGTTCTGCTCGTTTATCTCCACCACCAGTTGCTTGTCGTCCGGCAGGGTGAACTTGGGCAGGGTGAACACCGTGCGCTCCCGGCTCTTGCCGCCGACCTCCGTCACGTAGTTATAGGCACGCAGCGGCACAATCACCTGCTCTTGGATGGCGGTGCGTTTCGCCACTTTCCGGTCCACCACCTTGAACGACACGAAGTCCACCGTGAACGGCACGTTGGAGGAGTTCTTCAGTTCCGTATGGAAATAAAGCAGCCCGTTGTGCGTGTAGATGCCTTTCAGGAGGTACTGGATGCCGAAGCGTTTGCAGCCGATGTGCTTCACCAGCCGCTTGTCGTCCTTGTGGATGGACTTCATGATGAGCCGCACCAATAACGGAGACTCGCTGCCCAACTCCTTCAGGTACACCTCCTGCGAGTTGTTCGGGCGGTTCACCGCCTCCCCGTCGTGCAGGAAGTCCTTCATCTCGATGTTCAGCTTGGTCGGCTCGTCGGCATACTTCACGTTGAAGGTATAGTAGCTTCCATCCTCGGTAATCACCGCCAGATTGGTTTCGCGGGAGAAGTCGCGCAAGGCGGCCTTCACCCGGAGCACGTTTTCCGAGCCGTCCGCCTTGCCCGCGATGATATCGGCGGAACCCAAGTCCACGTATTTGATAGTGGCGGGGAAGATGATATGCACGGTCTTGTAAAACGTAACCTCCAGCGCATACGGGGGTATCATCCGGTCGAAGGTTATCGGGCGTGTCAGCCCGTCGAACAAATCACCGGTGGACGGACTTCGTTTCATCCCGCCATCATCGGCAGTTGTCGGGACAGCCGTTTTTTCCGTTTCTTTCAAGTCGGTTTCTTCCACGACCTTTTGCGCATGGGCTTGGGTCATTGCGGCGATGAACGCCGCCATAAGCATGATTTTCTTCATTTTTCCTTGTGAATAATAGTGATACATAAGATTATTTCTTGGCCACGAGCAGCACCGCGTGGTTCGCCTTGAGCGTTACCTTGACGGTGCGGAACTTCGTGGCGAGGTATTGCGACAGCCCCTGTATCGCACCGCGTCCCAAGTCCGAAGCCAGTTGCGCCCCGGCATCGGTGGAGATGTTGATGCTGCTGCCCATCGTGGAACCCATGTTGGCCGCCATCTCCTTGAGTGCGGTCAGTTCCTGCGACCCCGGCACCGAGATGCCTTTCATGCCGCCCATGTCATATACCTCCAGTTCCACCGGCACGACCCTCCCTTTATAGGCAATGGAACTGATGGTCAGTTCCATGCGCTCCCCGTTGATGCGTGCCGTAGCGGTCAGCACGGTGTTGGCCGGTATATACATGCCCCCGACCTCGACCGGCTCCAGCAGGCGGATTTCCGCCTCCTTGCCGTCGCTTACCGTGACCGTGCGCCGGATGCAGGCACGGATGCTGTTCCGGGCCGATACGCCCGCATGGTCCGACACGGTATGGAACCCCATGTTGTGCGGACGGCTGTACCGTTCCATGAACTCGGCATCGGACATCGGTTGTGCCAGCATCGACACGACCTGTTCCGCCACCTGCGTGACCGGGCTGACCGTCCTTCCCTCCGTTTCCGTTACGGGTACGGACTTCGCTCCGCCACCCTCTTGCGGCAGGTAGCGCGAGGCCATCTCGTAGGATTTCTCCATCAGGCGGAGCTGTTCGTCGGCGGTTTCCTTTGCCTTGCGTTCCTCTTCCGCCCGGCGTTCCAGCTCTTGTATGCGCCATTCCAGTTCCAGCGTTTTCTGGTCGTCCTCCGGCTCCGGCTGCTCGTAGAAGCTGCCAATCTGCCGGTTGATGTCCCGGTAGGCATCCGCCGAGGTGCGGATGGACGACCCGCCCGATGATGCAGTTTCTTCGGTCTGGAACACATCTTCCACGGCCTCCCTGTCCGTATCATCCTCCGCCACCGCCAAGTCCTGCAAGGTGCTCATCTTCTCCCGCTGCTTGCGCTCGAAGTCCTGCTGCTCGTAGGCGGCACGCTTGTCCGAAGGCAGGTTCTTCTCCTCCGGCATGGGCACTTCCACGTTGAAGCCGTCGGGCAGGCTCTCCCCTTCGTCCGACGGTGCGAATATCAGCCACATCGCCACGCCGAAGACAAGAAACAACAGCGGATAGACCAGCATCTTCCTCCGTTTCCGGATTTCTTCAGGAGTCAGCGGTTGGGACTCCTTCCGCCCGCGTTCATTCTTCTTTGCCGTTTCCGGCTGTTTTTCCGTTTTGTTCTCTTTCATGTTTCCTGTCATGATTAAAATGGATACTGTCTTTACTTATGCCCGGATGCAGTTCCAACTGCCGCATCCGTTCTATTCTTATCTGCTCTCCCCGGCGTTTGCCGATGTTGTATATCGACGACACGGTGATGTAGATGGAGAGGGCGCTGAAACCCACGAGCATCGCCACCACCACGATGAGCCGCACATCGGGCGACATCCGCCCGCACACGCAGCGCATCCCGTCGCTTATCCGGTCAGGGATGTAATGGAGCCACTTTCTTGTCTTTCCCATACGCCTTTACCTTTCCATGGTCCGTAAATCGCGGTTCTCCAGAATGGTGAACTGCTCCATCGTGAAACCGTGAGGATTGTTGTCCGACCGCACCGAGTTCAGCAGGCGGCAGCGGGTTACAAGACTGCGCTCGGTGATGTTGCTGCTCCTGACGAGCGACTGGCGGGCATAGGTCGTCACGATATAGGGGTAACGCTCGAAGTCGCACGCCACGCTGTCCACCCGCACGGTCTGGTTGATGTTCGCCGAGATGATTCGGTTGTAATACCCCTTCTCTTCCCAGTCCTTGTAGTAGCGGAAGGCACTTTCGTCACACAGGTACAATGCCCGGCGGATGTTGCCCTCAATGGCCGCCTTGTCGGGCGAGAGTGTGAAGAACAGTTCGTGGAACCGCCTGACATGTTCCCGCGCCTCGACCGGACGGTTCTGGGAAAGGTCTTGCGAGAGCGCGAGGATGAGCGACTTGCCGTTGTCCAGCACGTAGATTTTCTCCCGCTGCTTCTCGGCGAAGCTGTATGAACTCCACAGCGCGTAACCCGTGACCAACGCGCACAGCACGACGAAGGCTATTGCCATCGTGCGTATCTGCCGGAAGCTCGTTTCGATGTTCTTTAATGACTTGAATTCCATTTTCTTTAATTCTTGTTGTTGATTGTTGAATCATTTGCCCCGCAGCTTGCCCGCGACATGCCCGGCACCAGCCCCGGTAGCCGCTGCCGCCACTTTGCCGGTCTTGACGGCGGAGTTGTTCACCTGCTTGCCGTAGTTGCCAGCGCCCGCCGCCTGTATCACCCATGTCGATACCGTCGGGATGGTGAAATACCCCACGATGGCGATGAGCATGAAGATGATGTAGGCCGAGTTGTTCGTGTCCGGCACGAAGTTCGGGTCGGTCAATGCCGCGATGTCCTTCTCAATCATCAGCGTCTGGATGCGTGCCAGCACCGAACTGAACAAATCGGAGATGGGCAGCCACAGGTAGATGCTGATATACTGGCATATCCAATGCACCATCGTGCTGTGGAAACCGTCATACACCGAAATGGCGAATGCCAGCGGCCCCAAGATGGAGAGCACGATAAGGAAGAATGTCCTCAGCGTGTCCAGTATCAGCCCCACCGCCTGAAAGAGCAGTTCCAGAAAACTGCGGAAGGCGTTGCTGATGGTCTGCTTGATTTCATACTTGCCGCGCTCGATGGCCATCCCCGCCATCGTCTTCAGTTCCGACGGTGTCCAGCCCAAGTCTTCAATCTGCCGCTCGTATTCTTCGTCGCTGACCAGATAGGCCGTTTCCGGGTTACGCACCAAAGCCTCGTATTCCAGTTTCTCCCGCTTCTCGGCGTACTCCTCCATGTCGAGCGTCTGCCCTTGCAGGATGCCGTGGCAACCGGTGACGATGGGACTCATGATGCCGTTGATGGTTCCCAGCACGAAGGTGGGGAAGAACATGATGCACGCCCCGATGCAGAACGGACGGAACAGCGGATACACATCTATTGGCTCGGCGCGTGAGAGCGCCTGCCACACCCGTGAGGCCACGTAGAACAACGCGCCCAATGCCGCCACCCCGGTGGCCACGCCCGTGATGTCCGAGCAGAGCGGCATCATCTCGTCATAAAGGCTGCGCAGCACTTCATGCAGGTTGCCGAATGTACTTTCTCCCGTCATGGCTACCAGTATCTTTGGTTATCGGTCCCGTACAGGTCGAGCACGCGCCGCGTGTCGTTCTTCTCCTTTGCCCGGAGGTACGACACGCCGATGTTGCGGTTCGTATAGTAGCGGACTAAGTTGCGGTGGTTCTTCACATCGCGGTAGATGCGGTCTATCAGGTCCATGCGCTCCTTGTCCGTCATCGACAGGCCGGTCTGCGTGACGACCGTCTTCAGCTCGTCAAGCATCCCGCTGCTTTCCTCCAGCATCTTCGTGTAGCCGGAGGCGATGGCGGCCAGTTCGTCCGTCGTGTAATTCTCGTCGGCAAGCATCTTCTGGAACGAGTTCACGTAGATGTCCGATATTTCCCCCACGAGCAGCACGGTCTGTTGCACCTTGCGGGCGTCCTTCACCAAGTTATGCACCGACTTGAGCGCGTCGTAGTACTTCTTTCCCTGCTCGTAAATCTTGACCGTTTCCTGAAAGTTCTTCACCATGTTCTCGGCGGTCGTGGTGGTCTGTATCACGTTCCGCGTGGTGTTCACGATGCTCTGCGCGAGGTTCGACGGGTCAAAGGTCACCCATTGCGCCCGGACCGTCGTGGCGGTGCAGAGCAAGGCCGTAAGGCAAATTGCTATTGGTATTCTTTTCATGTCCGTTGATGATTAAAATGTCCTTGTCAATATTCGTATTCCTTGCAGTCCCGTACATACACCCCTTCCGAGGCGAGCACGAGCCGCTCGTTATCTTCGTCATAGGCGACCTGCACCCTTTCGGGCAGTTCCGCCCACGTTCCCTGTCCGTTCCGGTAGAGCGTGGCGGTCAGCACGGCTCCCCAGCGGTAGGCGAGGGCGATGCGGTACGTGCGCCCTTCGCGGTACACCCTGACCGGGGGCGACTTGCCCCGGCTTTTCCACCGTCCGCAGATGCGGTCGAGCGGGAACAACGTGGCATATTCCATAGGCTCATCCCTCCCTTGCGTTCCGTTTCTCCTCCGCCAGCCGCTTGATGGCCAGCTCGATGTTGCCGCCGAGCTTCTCCGCCATGCGCTGCACCTCCACTTTCTCGCTCTCTTCGGTGGTGTAACAGAGGTATTCCTCCAATGAGGTTTCCGTCGCATACACCGCCGACTGCACGCCGCCCAGCCCGAACCACACCTCCTTGTACTTGCGCGTCGGGTCGTTGGACATGTTCACCGAAAGAATCTGCCCCTTCTCCTTGTCCGTCAGCCCGAGCAGCGTCTGTATCTGGTCGAACTTGTTCAGGTATTTCCGCTGGTCAAGGAGAATCTTGCAGTCCGAGTTGTTGATGATGCTCTCCTTCACAATCGGCGAGGAGATGATGTCCTCCACTTCCTGCGTGACCACCACCGCCTCCCCGTAGAACTTGCGGACGGTCTTGTAGAGGTAGCGGATGTAGTCCGCCATGTTCGCCGAGGCGATGGCCTTCCACGCTTCCTCGATGACCACCATCTTACGGATGCCTTTCAGACGGCGCATCTTGTTGATGAACAGTTCCATGATGATGATGGTCGTAACGGGGAACAGGATGGGATGGTCCTTTATCTGGTCGATTTCGAAGACGATGAAGCGTTTCGTCAGCAGGTCAAGCTGCTTGTCCGAGTTGAGCAGGAAGTCGTACTCGCCGCCCCGGTAATAGGGTTCCAGCACGTTCAGGAAGCCCGCCAAATCAAAGTCCTTCTCCCGTACCTGCTTCTCCTCCAGTATCCGCCGGTAGTCCGACTTCACGAACTCGTAGAAGGTGTTGAACGAGGGTTCTTCCACTTCCCCCGAGCGGATGCGCTCGATGTAGAGCGACACGGCGTTGGACAGCGCCACCTCCTCCGAGCGCGTGGCCGGTTCGTTGTCCTTCTTCCACAGGGTGAGCAGCAGCGTCTTGATGCTCTCCCGCTTCTCGATGTCGAACACCCGGTCGTCGGTGTAGAACGGGTTGAAGGCTATCGGGTGCTCGTCGGTGTAGGTGAAGTAGATGCCGTCCTCGCCCCCGGTTTTCTGGTGTATCAGCGAGCAAAGCCCCTCATACGAGTTTCCCGTATCCACCAGCACGATGTGCGTGCCCTGTTCGTAATATTGGCGGACAAGGTGGTTCATGAAGAACGACTTGCCACTACCCGAACCGCCCAGTACGAACTTGTTGCGGTTGGTGGTGATGCCCCGTTTCATCGGCAGGTCGGAGATGTCCACGTGCAGCGGTTTCCCGCTGATGCGGTCTGACATCTTCAGTCCGAAAGGGGAAAGCGAACTGCGGTAGTTCGTTTCCTCCGTCCAGAAGCAGACGGCCTGTTCGATGAAGGTATAGAACGATTCCTCCGCCGGGAAGTCGGCGGCGTTGCCCGGCATCCCCGCCCAATAGAGCGTGGCGGCATCCACCGTGTCGTGGCGCGGTTTGCACTCCATTGCGGCAATCTGGCTGCCCGTGTCGTTGCGGATGACCTTCACTTCGTCCGGGTTGTCCGTCCATGCGATGACATTGCAATGGCAGCGCACCGAGGTCAGCCCATAGGAATGCGCGTCGTTCAGGTACAGGTCTATCCATTCCTTGTTGATTTGGTTGCTCCGCGAATAGCGCGAGAGCGACTGCATGTTGCGTGCCGTCTTCTCGAAGCGTTGCAGGTTCTCCGCGCTGTCGTCGATGAAGAGGTACTGGTTGTAGATGTGGTTGCATGGGAGCAGCAGCCCCACCGGGCTGGCGAAGGAGAGGCGGCAGTCCGACCGGTCTGTGGAGAGCCGTTCATAGCGGCTGTCCGTACCGACCCGGCCCGGCAGCGCGTCCAGCTCCGAGAGCGTATAGACCGACAGCCGTTTGTCGCCGATGCGCACCCCCTCGTCGCCCAGTTCGATGTCCTCCAGCGTGCCGGTGTCCTCCAGCGACAGGCAGAGGTATTTCTCCAGCAGGCCGGACTGTTCCTCCGTGCCGGTTACCTCGTCGCCCGACAGACGGCGCAGTCTGACCAGTCCCGTGTCGTTTACAATGCGGGCGAACTGCCCGGCGGCATCTAAAAAACGTGCCGCCGTGTCCCGGTTCACTTCCTTGGGGATGATAAAGCCCCGGCACAGCGACGAGAAGCTGCTCTGCATCCGCATCCGCTCCTTGGTCGTCTTGGTCAGATACAAGTAGCAGCAGTGGTTCAGGAAAGGCCGTTCGTTGAAGTGCAGTTCATAGCTCCGCGAGAGGAAGCCGAGCTTTTCGCCCTCCGTCCGGCTGCGGTAGTGTTCCTTCACGAACCAGTCCTGCTTGTGTACCACCGTGTAGTCGGGCAGCACCTTAACCGCTTTGCACCATGCCGCATGGATGGCGGCATATTCGGCAGAGGTTACCGTGAACAGTTCGGGAAGCTCCACTTCGAAGGCCACGGTGATGTCCGCGTCTTTCGAGACGATGCAATCCGACTCGACGGCCAGCAGCGGGAACTTGCTTTCCAACGTGGCGGCTTTCAATATATTTCTCATAGGCTTCTCTTTGGGGTGAATAACTTCCGGACGCTAATCCGGTTAATCAGGTATCGCGGGTGCTGCCGTTTGGCGAGCCGTTTCATCAGCCCGTGCTCGCCGTACTTGGCGTTCAGGCGGAATGTGAGCCATACCAGTATCGATGCGGATACCGCGCCAAAGGCGATGCACACCCATTGACCTGTTCCTGCCATGTACATCACGATGAACACCACGAACACGGCAAGCAGTCCTCCGGCGAAGATGAACAGGTATTGTGCCTTCAGCCCCTTGAACTCCGCGCTCTGCCCGATGCCCTTGTTCAGTTCATATTCCATAATCCTATTCTATATATTATTTATGTATAGGGATTAGAGGAAGAACGAGCGCAGGATGGTGGCGGCGACTATCAGGAAGATGCACGCCCCGAACCACGAGGCGGCGGTCTTGCTCGTATCCGGGTCACCCGAACTGAACTTGTTATATACCTTGATGCCTCCTATCAGGCCGACCACCGCACCGATGGCATAGACGAGTTTCGTTCCCGGGTCGAAGTACGAGGTGACCATCTGCGTGGCTTCCGTGATGCCCGCTTGTCCGTTACCTTGCGCATAGAGCGCACCGGCTGCCATCAGGCAGGCCGCCATGAAAAAGATTCTCTTTGTTGTGTTCATAAAAAGTTGGTTTTATGCGGATAGACCGCTGTTAAACAATGTCGTCAATGGAAAAATCACCGGGTACGATACGCTCGGCGGGAGGCTCTGGTTGCCGTATCCGGCGGTAGTCCGCCAGATGCAGCTCGATGAGCGAGGCGATGCGCCGTTCCCGTTCCGCGTCCCCGGCGGTGAGCTGGTCGAACATCGGCGTGCCCTTGAGTTCGGCAAGTGCACGTCCGGCCTGCTGCCGTTCTGCTTCGGTGGCGGTGCTGTCATCCATCGCCATGCGCACTGCCAACCCCATGTCCTCGAAACGGAGGCCTGTAGCTTTGGGAGCATAGCCTTCCAGCATTTCATCTTCGTCTATCGGAGGCTCACCGGCATCCGTTTCCCGGTATTCCATCGGTTCGTCCTGCCCCTCCACAGGTTCCAACCCGCCTTCGGCAAAGAGCGCGTCCAGCTCGTCGGCGGACACCACCTTGGGGTATCGTTCCGATTCCGTTGCAAAAGTACCCGCTTCGCTTTCCGGTTTCACGGTTTCTGTTTTCTCGGGTACTTGTGGCGTGGAGTGGCACAGGGAAAATGTGCTTTTGCCTAAAATATCTTCCGCGTCGGCTACTTTTCGGGGCAGTGTTTCCTCGCTTTCGCGTTGCCTTTTCCGGCGTTCATGCCGCTCATACAGGAGATAGGCGGCTGTCCAGAGCAGGTAGCCCACGACGCATAACGTGATAAAGGTTGTCATAGATGGATTGTTTTCTAAAAGATTCCCGTATTCCGTTGCTCATATTCGCGCTCGATGTCCCCCTGCCAGTCGGCAAAATGCTTCTCCAGCACGTTGTCCACGTAGCTGAACAGCGATACCCGGTTGCCGCCGATGGTCTGCACGATGCGCTGTATCCGCTCGTGGAACTCCTTGCGCAGGTAGATGGTCTTGCCCAGCCGCGCGCATACGGGCGACTCGTGGATGAACAGGCGGAGGTATTCGCTCTCATGGGCTGGCTTGATATCCGGATGTTCTGTCCGGTGGGGTACGGGCGTTTCCGGCTCCACCGCCAGAGGGACGGCCTGGGCGGGCCGTTCTTCCTTGAACGAGGCGACGATGGAGCTTTCGTCCAGTTCCGTCAGACTGATTTTCTTCCGTTCCCCCATAGCTATTTCCCGATAATGGTGAGTATCTCTTCCGTTATCTCCCGGATGTGGCTTCCCTTGGCGAGCGTACCGTCCACCGGGAACAGCGTCGAGCGGAACACCGCCTTGTGTTCCCCCGTCAGTTCGCGCCGGAAGCGCTTGCTGTCGGGCAGGAAGGTTTGCAGCACCTGCAACCCCAACTCCCGGATGATTTCCTCATACACCCCGTAGAGTTCCGATTTCTCGCGCCCATCCACCATGTTCCACAGCAGGTACAGCCCCTTGATGTTCGTCTTGCCCGTGTCCATTAGCGTGTCCTTCAGCTTGGTGGCGAAACGCAGTGTGCTTTCCATCACCACCCGGTCTGCCGCGATGGGCGAGAAAATGTAGTCCATGTTCGCCAGCGTCCGCAGCACGCCGCCGCTGTTTACCGTGCCGGGCAGGTCGAAGAACACGATGTCCGTGCCGGGCAGCTTCTCCAATAGTCCTTCCGCCTTTTCCACGGCATCCTCCGCCGTGCCCTCGACGACCGGGTAGGCCTTCTTGCCGATACGTTGCAGTTGGCGGTAGGCCATCGCCTTGTAGTGTTCGTCCTCCATGACGGTTTTCAAGTCGCGCTTGCGCATTTCGGCGATGCTGTGCTGCGGATAGTCGCAGTCCACCACCGCCACGTTCAGCCCTTTCACGTAGTGCAGGTAGCTGGCCGCCAGCACCGTTAGGGTCGTCTTGCCCGCCCCTCCCTTCTGGGTGGAGAAGGCGATGTAAAGTGTTTCTTTTTCTGTTGGCATAACCGTTCCGTTTCAAATGATGCGGCAAAGGAAAGGGGAAACGGGAACGGTGGAAAAGGATTTCACGCTTCGGGGCGCGAGTGGCTCGGCTTTGGCGTGGAGTGGCTGGCTGGTTGGTCATACATCTGATTGTCCGGATAGTCCGTTGGACATCCGTATGATTGCCGGGTGGAATGGCTGATGTTTCGGTGGCTTGTATGGCTGAATGGTTGTTTATTCCATTAGCCGCTTGACGGGTTGTCCGGTTCTGCAACCGCCCGGTTGTCGGTATGTTTGGTTGTCGGTCTGATTGTCCGGTTGGCTGTCCCAACGTTGCAACGAAGGTGCTGGCTACCGTCGGAATCATCCTCCGGGCAAAGTGGCTGTCCGATGGCATAATGTGGCCGGTCGGGTTGTTGTGCGGCAACCGGCTCCGCTTCCTACCTTTGCGGCATGAATCCGTTGGCGTGGCCGGAGGCTTTCCGTCTGGTTATCGTCCGCTTTCCCCGAAAGCGCTTTTCTCCACCGGTGGGGAAAACGTATGTTCGCCAGAACATAGCAAGCTGTGTTTTTTGCAGCACGCATCCGCTTCTGCCGCAAAAAACGCTTGCCCTTGCAGGGGGCGCAATTTGGCTCCGAAGTCGCAAATTGTAAGGATGGGGCATAACGGCGGCACGGCCACGGACGGGCAGGTTTCACCTTTTAATGACAGCAAGCATGAATGAACAGCAACAGCACCCGAAAAGAAGGAAAGGAGGACGGACACCCAAGTCCGCGCCCGCCTTCCACCGCGAGACCGTCAATCTCGATGCCGCGCAGCACGCCCGGTTCCTCACCCTTTACGAGCAGTCCGGCCTTTCGTCCAAGTCGAAGTTCATCGCCGCGCGCATCTTCGGCGACAGCTTCCGGGTCATACGCACCGACCGGGGCACGATGGAGTATGTGGCCAGGCTCACCGCCCTGTACCAGCAGTACCGCGCCGTCGGGGTGAACTACAACCAGGCGGTCAAGGAACTGCACGTGCATTTTACCGAGAAAAAAGCGTTGGCCTTGCTCTATAAACTGGAGAAGCTGACCCTCGAACTGGTGGCGCTCAGCCGCCGCATTGTCGGACTTTCAGAAGAACTCAAAAGGCATGGTGGCGAAAATCAGCACAGGTAAGGACTTGTATGGCGCGTTGGCCTACAACCAGACGAAGGTAGAGGAAGGGCATGCGAAGGTGCTGGATGCCAACTTGCTCCCGTACCCGGAAGACGGGCATTTCCGCATGGGCGAAACGATGGAGGCTTTCACGGCATGGCTTCCCTCGCACTACCGCACCGAGAAGCCGGTCATCCACATCTCGCTTAATCCGCATCCCGACGATGTATTGACCGACGGGCAGCTTGCCGCCATCGGCAGGGAGTACATGGAGAAGTTGGGCTACGGCAACCAGCCTTTCCTGATTTTTAAGCACGAGGACATCGACCGCCACCACATCCACATCGTGTCCCTGCGCGTGGACAGCGGGGGCAGGAAAATTTCCGACCGCTTCGAGCACCGCCGGAGCAAGGAAATAACCGAGCAGTTGGAACAGAAGTACAGGCTGCATCCGGCAGAGGGACAGAAGAAGGCGGAAGAATGGAAGCTCCGCCCGGTGGATGCGGCGAAGGGCGACATACGCCGGCAGATAGCTGATACCGTCAAGCCGTTGCTCAAGCTCTACCGCTTCCAGTCGATGGGCGAGTTCCGGGCATTGCTCTCCTTATATAACATAGGCATGGAGGAAGTCAGGGGCGAAGCGGGCGGACGCGCCTATCACGGCATTGTCTATACAGCATTGGATGCGGACGGGAACAAGGTGGCGACCCCCATCAAGTCGGCAAGGCTGGGCAGGATGGCGGGTGCGGAGGGCTTGCAACGGCGCATGGAGTGGTCAGCCTCGCGCATCAGGGCGGACGGTTGCCGCGAGCGGCTGCGCCCTCCGTTGGCCGGGGCATTACTGAAGGCAAGGGACGAGACGGATTTCCGCCGCCGTCTGGCTGCCATGAACGTGGATTTGGTGCTACGCCGCAATGAATCCGGCAGGATTTACGGGGTAACCTTCATCGACCACACGAGCCGTACCGTGCTCAACGGCTCCCGTTTGGGCAAGGAGTTCTCCGCCAATGCCTTGGAAGCGCGTTTCAACGTGGCGCAGCCCGGACTGTCGGAAGAGGTACAGCCACATATAGCAACATCTGCGCCGGAACCCGATACGGACGGCAAGGTATTGGGCGGCCTGTTCTCAGCCATCGAGCCGGAGACAAGTTTTGTCCCCCGGCATCCGCGCCTGCACAAGCCTGACAAGAAGAAACGCCGCCGCAGGTACGGGCGGCAGGACTGAATGCAGCCCGGATAACATTCGACCGAATTTCAATCACCGTTAAAACAAGTATAACTTATGTCACAGGAAGATGATTTGAGAGGGCTGGCCAAGGTCATGGACTTCATGCGTGCCCTCAGCGTATTGTTCGTCATAGTCAATGTATATTGGTTCTGCTACCCCTCGATGAAGGAATGGAACATCGACATCGGGGTGGTGGACAGGATACTGCTCAATTTCCAGCGGACGACCGGGCTGTTCTCGTCCATTCTTTGGACAAAGCTGTTCGCCCTTGTGTTCCTCGCGCTCTCCTGCTTGGGGACGAAAGGCGTGAAAGAGGAAAAGATTAAGTGGCCGCATATCTGGGCGGCGCTTGCCGCCGGCATCGTGCTGTTCTTCTTCAATTGGTGGCTGCTCGCCCTGCCGCTGCCCCTTTCGGCGCGTACCGGTTTCTATCTGCTCACCTTGTCCGCAGGCTACGGCTGCCTCTTGGCCGCCGGGGTATGGATGTCCCGACTGCTCCGGCAGAACTTGATGGAGGATGTGTTCAACAACGAGAACGAATCCTTCATGCAGGAAACCCGGCTCATTGAGAACGAGTATTCCGTCAATCTGCCCACCCGTTTCTGGTACAGGAAAAAGATGTGGCACGGCTGGATAAATGTCGTGAACCCCTTCCGGGCCTCTATCGTCTTAGGGACTCCGGGCAGCGGGAAATCCTATGCGGTGGTCAATTCCTACATCAAGCAGCAGATTGAAAAGGGTTATGCCACCTATATTTACGACTTCAAGTTCCCGGACTTGAGCACCATCGCCTACAACCACCTGCTCCGCCATCTGGACGGCTACAAGGTCAGGCCGAAGTTCTATGTCATCAACTTCGACGACCCCTCGCACAGCCACCGCTGCAACCCGCTCAACCCGAAGTTCATGACCGACATCTCCGATGCCTACGAGAGTTCCTACAACATCATGCTCAACCTTAACCGGACTTGGGCGGCCAAGCAGGGCGACTTCTTCGTCGAGTCCCCCACCATCCTGTTCGCGGCCATCATCTGGTTTTTGCGTATTTATAAGGACGGCAAGTATTGCACCTTCCCCCATGCGGTCGAGTTCCTGAACAAGCCCTACGAGCAGATTTTCCCCATCATGTCCTCCTATCCCGAACTGGAGAACTACCTCAGCCCTTTCCTCGACGCATGGCTCGCCGGGGCTGCCGACCAGCTCATGGGGCAGATTGCTTCGGCCAAGATACCGCTCTCGCGCATGATTTCCCCGGCACTCTATTGGGTGATGTCCGCCGACGAGTTCTCCCTCGACATCAACAATCCCGACGAGCCGAAGGTACTCTGCATCGGCAACAACCCCGACCGGCAGGCCATCTACGGGGCTGCACTCGGACTGTATAACTCGCGCATCGTCAAACTGGTGAACAAGAAGGGCAGGCTGAAAAGCTCCATCATCATCGACGAGCTGCCTACCGTGTTCATCAAGGGGCTGGACAACCTTATCGCCACCGCGCGCAGCAACAAGGTGGCCGTGCTGCTGGGCTTTCAGGACTTCTCGCAGCTCATCCGCGACTATACCGACAAGGAGGCGAAGGTCATCATCAACACCGTCGGCAACATCTTCTCCGGGCAGGTGGTGGGCGAGACCGCCAAGACGCTCTCCGAGCGCTTCGGCAAGATTCTCCAGAAGCGGCAGTCCATCTCCATCAACCGCAACGACGTGTCCACCTCCATCTCCACCCAGATGGACAGCCTTATCCCGCCGAGCAAGATTTCCTCGCTGACGCAGGGCATGTTCGTCGGTTCGGTGGCGGACAACTTCGGCGAGAAAATCGAGCAGAAGATTTTCCATTGCGAGATTGTGGTCGATGCCAAGAAGGTGGCGGAAGAGGAAAAAAGCTACCGGAAGATACCCGTCATCACTGATTTCCGGGATGCCGACGGCATCGACCGCATGAAGGAAATGGTACAGGAAAACTACAACCGCATCAAGGAGGAAGCCCGGCAGATTGTCGCCGATGAGCTGGAGCGCATCGGGAGCGACCCGAACCTGAAGCATCTGCTGGAGTTGAACAAACAGGCATAGGCTTATTTGTTCCTCCGGTATTGCTTCTCGTCGTCCGTGTCCATCTTCCGCAGCAGGGCTTCCCGGGGCCGGTCAATGAAATAGGTGCGGTCGTCGCCTTTCCGACGCCGCATCCGGGCATAGTAGCTCGAAGCGTTTTTCACGTCCACGCCGAGCACGCCGCACACGTATTCCACCACTTGCTTGAGTGTGATTTCGCCGTTATTGAACAGCTTCAGTTCATGGCAGGCATAAAGTATTTCTATCAGATGAATTATGTCATCCGTCCAGCGGATAGATGCCAAATTTGTGGGAAAATTTTTTCCTCCGGATTCTTCTTTTACAGGAGGATTCTTGCATACCCATTCAATGGCGGAATCCGTGTATTGGATGGCCGCATGGATATGTGCCCGGCAATGTTCATGCCGGTATTTGTTTACCAAGAGGATGACTTTAATATGGTTCAACCAGAAATAGACTTTTCCCAAAGGGTTGTTATCCATACAATGACAGAGTATTGCATGGGCAAAATCCTCGAAAGCGTCGTTGAGTTCATCAATGCTGACTTGGGAAGCATTGAGCAGACGGATATATTTCAAATTATGTATAGGTTCCATTAACATTGCAGCTTGTTAAAAGCCACAAAGTTAGGCTCTATATGCGAGAAATGAATTCTTTATTTGGCTCAACAGATTGTTTAAAATGTCCAAATCAGAATTGTCGAAAACGGGTGATGAGATTACCGGGAGTGTCGCCAAGATACTTCTTGCAGAAAGAATTGAAATAGCTGGCAGACGAAAAATTGCATCGGTCGGCGATTTCAAAAGGGAGAAACTTGCTGAACTGAATCAGATACATTACCTGTTCCTTACGCTGTTTCAACATCCATTTGTATGGAGAGGTATGGAAATGTTCACTAAACAGTCGTTTGAACGTGGAATAGGAATATCCGCAAAGGGCGGCCAGTTCCTTTACATCTTTGGCTTCACTATGATGCTTGAATACGGAATCGATGAAACTGTATTGGTGAAGAGGTTCTGCCAATTTAATCAGGATGTCTATTTCTTTATGGACTTTTTCATTTAGGATGTTTTGATGTGCAATAATGCGTTGTTGATAAAGATATTTGTCTATAAGACATACAATGGGAGATAGACGAACAAAATCACTCAACATATAAAGGATGAACGACAATGTTTTTAATTCTTCTATTCGTTTTTCTTCTATGTATTGTTGTGCAATAGAAATGAGGAATAAAACGGTCTTTTCTTCAGAAGAAAGACATGTTATTAGGAGATATTGCTGATAATCTGCATAATCAGAACAAAGATATATTTTGTTTTGAATTAATACAGAGGCTATGTCATTGATAATTGGGTTTTCTGTTGTCAATGGCATTAATTTGTTATCTTGCACAAGCAGTTCGAGATAATTGGAATGTTCCAGTGATGCTACCGTTCGGATGAAAATACCCGAATGTAGAATTTCTTGGGGTAAATTACCATATAAGAAATCACGAACTGTCATTGTATCCTTGCATTTGATTAGTAATTTATTATTTGTTTCTATTCCATTTTCAATGTTTTTCACACCTTCCTTAAAACTGCGTACTCCTTTTCCTTGACCTTTCATCAGTTCGGGGATTTTTTGATTTTATGGAATTTACTGTTATTCCATCATATCACTGGCCCAACTTTGTATAGTATTCCGGCTTGCTCTGTTCAGCAGCTTGCCGTCCTATCATTCCAAGCTGGGATAAGTTTTCCGTAATTCTTTTACGCTATTGCTTATGCCACTACCGCTAGAAGTGGCAAACGGAATGAACACTTTGTCTTTCAGGTCATGGCTCTCAATGAATATGTTCATCAATAATAAGTTTCATGGAACAGCAGGTCAAAATACAGGGTGTCATTCCGGAAGTATATCATGATTTTATTTTCCCTCGCCAACCAGCCGATGGCAAATGCCAAATCTGTTGGATTTAATTCTGTTAGTTCAACCAGTTCCTTCATCGAAACGGTTTTGTTATCACGCAACGTGCGCCATACAACGCCCGCATTTTTACCAATCATATTTTTATACATACGTTTGAGTTTTTAGTGATTACAACTACTATTCCTGACCATTCACTTTGTAAAGGTGGAGGTCATTCGCAACCTCCACCTACCGCGTGATATAAGTCTATCACGCCTTGTATCTTCTCAAAGTGGTCTTGCGCCTGTGTCAATTCCGCGTTGAGCAGGTTCTGGCGGGCGGTCAGCACTTCCAGATAATTGGTGGACGAGTGCCGCATCAGCAAACTGGTTTTACGCACCACTTCACGCAGGGCGGCAATCTGTCCGCTGTCGTAGTCAAGGCGGATACGGGCAGACTGCCAACGGGTTAAGGCATCATTTACTTCCTTTCCGGCATCCAGCAGGGATTGACGGAAAAGCAACAGTGCTTCCTCTTGCTGGGCTTTGGCTTGCCGGAGATTGGCAATGTTCGCTCCTTTATTGAATAATGGCTGTACCAAAGAGCCGACGGCGTTCAACAGCCAACTGCCGGGATTGACTACGATGCCCCCTGCATTGTTCGTCCAACCTGCCGAGCCTGACAAGTTAATGCTGGGGTAGAAAGCGGAACGGGCTGCACTGGTGGCGTAATAGGCTTGCGCTAAGTTCGTTTCCGCCTGTCGCACATCGGGACGGTTTGCCAACAACGCTATCGGTATTCCTGCGGACAAGGTATCTGGGAACTCTTGCTTTTCCAACGTACCTCGTTCTATATCCCGTGACGGGGATGCCAGCAATGCGAACAGGCTGTTTTCCGTCTGGCGGATGTCTTGCAGAGTGGTTGTGATGGAGGCTTCCAACGCCAGACGGCTTGCTCGTGCTTGGAGTACAGCCGCGTCATTCGCTTGTCCGGCACGTTTCAAGGCTTCAAGCGTCCGCTCCGTTTCCTCCCAACTATCCAAGGTCTGCTCGCTGATGGCAAGCTGACGGTCGAGCATCAGCAGGGTGTAATAACTGTTGGCAATAGTGGCTATCAGTTGTGTCCGTACCGCCTGTTCATAAGCACGGCTACCTTCCAGCGCGGTTTGCGCACCGCGTTTGGCATTGGTCACTTTCCCGAATAGGTCTATTTCCCAACTGGCAGAGCCTGCCAAGTTATAGGTTTTGGCAGGTTTGCCGCCATCAATGCTGCTCAATCCACCGTCCGCGTTCAATGAAAGTGAGGGAAGGTAAGAGAGCCGTGCGCCTAATAGCACCGCTTCCGCCGCTTCCACCCGTGTACGGGCTATGCGCAAGTCGGTGTTTTGCGCCAACCCTTCCTTTATCAGGGCTTGCAGGCAAGTGTCGGTGAAAAGTTTGTCCCAAGCGACTGTGGCAATGGACGCCGAGTCGGTTGGCTCCACATCCCTATACAGTCCTTCTGTGTTTATTTCGGGACGGGAATAAGGTTTGTAGATGGAGCAGCCGCCGAGGACAGCCGCCGCTCCAATCATCATCGTTATTATATATATGTGTTTCATATTCATTTTTTCTTATCTAAATTCTCTATTTCCGCTTGTATAGCCCAATCTGTTTCTTGCCGTGAAGCCTGTACCGGCCTTATTTTTTCTTGCAGATATTGGAATACGATAAACAGCACAGGAACGAACAGGAGCAATGCCACCGTGCCGACTAGCATACCTCCGACCACGCCCGATGCCAATGAACGGCAACCATTCGCACCCACACCGTGTGCCACCATCAAGGGCAACAATCCGAGCACCATTGCTGCGACGGTCATCAGGATGGGGCGCAGACGGTCTTTTGCAGCCATATACGCGGATTGTACCAGCGACATACCCGCTTGCCGACGTTTCACGGCGTATTCCGTTTGCAGGATGGCGGTCTTTGCCAGCAAACCGATGAGCATAATCAGTCCGGTCTGCATATAGATGTTGTTCTCCAACCCGAAGATTTGCGCGAACACGAAACTGCCCAATAACCCGAAAGGCACGGACAGGATAATGGAGAACGGGATGAGGAAACTTTCGTACAGGGCGCACAATATCAGATAAATCAGCACGAAACAGATGGCGAAGATAATCGTCACGTTATTCGTCGTCTGGCTTTCCTCACGCGAGATGCCTCCGTATTCATATCCGAAGTTGGCTGGCAATACTTTTTCCGCCGTCTCTTTCACGGCATTCAGCGCATCTCCTGAACTGTACCCATCGGCAGGCGTTCCGTTGATTGCAATGGAATTATAAAGGTTGAAACGCGCCACATCCTGCGGTCCGTAAGTCTTAGTCAGCCGGACAAACTGGGACAGCGGTGTCATTTCTTCGCCCACACGCACATAGATATGGTTCAACGATTCGGGCGTGACACGATACTTCGGGTCTGCCTGTATCTGCACCCTATACAATTTGGAGAAGCGGTTGAAATTGGACACATAGCTTCCTCCATAATATCCCGACAGCGTTTCCAGTATCTGGGCGGTGGTGATGCCTGCCTGTTCACACTTGGCTGCATCGATGTCCACCCAGTATTGTGGATAATTAGTTTCGAAAGCTGAGTATGCCATAGCAATCTCCGGACGTTCGTTCAAAGCTGCCACAAACTGGTCGGCCACCTGCTTGAACTCGTCCAGACTGCCACCCATCTTGTCTTGCAGATACAGTTCAAATCCGTTGCCCATACCGTAACCGGGAATCATCGGCGGGGTCATCGCGAATAGTTGCGCATCGGGTATTTCTGGCGCAAAGGCATAAACGCTGTTGGCTATTTCCTGTGCCGACTGTCCCGGTTCGTTGCGCTCGCTCCAATCCTTCAATGAGAGGAAGCAAATACCCATTGACGGGCCAGCCCCGGTAAAGGAAAAACCGGCAATGTTGCTATTGTATTCCACACCCGGAATCTGTTCCAAGTGTTTGTTCACCTCAGCCATAATCCGTTGGTTCTCTTTCATAGATGTGCCCGGCTTAGCGTTCATACTGACCATTACCGAACCCATATCCTCATCTGGGATAAGTCCGGTCTTGGTGGTGCGTATCAAGAATACGAGCAAGACCAACGACAGCCCGATGGTGCTCCACATCAGCCATTTCCGTTTGACGAAGAACAAGACACCACGCAAGTAACGTCCCGAAACGGCTTCAAACGCCGCATTGAACGCCTTGCGGAAACGGGCGGCGAAATTATCTTTCGTCTTGCCCTGCTCGTCTTTGTACGGACGAAGCAGCATAGCACAAAGTGCGGGCGAAAGGGTGAACGCGTTGATGGCGGATATACCTACTGACACTGCCATTGTTATACCAAACTGCTTATAGAACTCGCCGGATGTACCTCCCATCATTGACACGGGAATGAATACCGCCATAAAGATGAGCGTAGAAGTAAGAATGGCGGAAGACACGTTCCGCATGGCATCGTTGGCTGCCATATAGGACGAGCGATAGCCTACATCAAATCTCGCCTGCACCGCCTCGACCACGATAATGGCATCATCGACCACCGTACCGATGGCAAGCACCAGCGCGAACAAGGTCAGCAGGTTGATGGAGAACCCCGCTAAGGACATCACGGCAAAGGTTCCCACAATGGAAACCACAATGCTGATGGTAGGAATCAACGTGGAACGGATGTCCTGCAAGAACACATAGACTACCAGCACCACCAGAATGAGTGCTTCCAGCAGAGTCTTCAATACAACATTCATCGAGGCGTGTAGAAAACGGTTGGTGTCGCTCAGTGTAACAAATTCCAATCCGGCGGGCAAATCCTTGCTTATTTCTGCCAAGGTAGCGTCAATCTCGTCGATGGTGGCGGAAGCGTTAGACCCTGCTTTCTGGTATATCATCGCCATCGAAGACGGAAGCCCGTTCATCTCCGTGGCGTAGTCATAGGCTTCATCCCCCAATTCGATTTCCGCCACTTCTTTTAGGCGCAGCACCTCGCCATTGGGCAGCGAGCGGACAACCAACTCACCGAACTCTTCGGGTGTGGAAAGGCGTCCGCGGTATTTCATCGTGTATTGATAGGCGTTGTCGTGGTTCTCGCCGAAAGCACCGGTTGCCGCCTCGATGTTCTGCGCGTTCAACACCGCCGTAATATCCGAAGGGATGAGCTTGTATTGCGCCATCTTGTCGGGATTCATCCAGATGCGCATACTGTAATTAGAGCCGAATATCATCATATTGCCCACGCCGCCGATGCGCTTGATGCGAGGCTCTACATTGATTTTCATATAATTGTTCAGGAACTGGCGGTCGTATTTCCCTTCTGGCGAATAGAGGGCGAATGTCTTCAGTTCGGCATTCTGCTGCTTCATCGTAGTCACGCCGATGCGCGTCACTTCGGCAGGAAGCAGGCTCAGGGCGGTGGAAACGCGGTTCTGCACGTTCACGGCTGCCATATCAGCATCGCTGCCTTGCTTGAAATAGACATTGATGGTGGCCATCCCGCTGTTGGAGGCAGTCGATGTGATGTAAGTCATATCTTCCACGCCGTTGATGGCTTCTTCCAACGGAACGATGACGGATTTCTGTACGGTTTCCGCGTTGGCTCCCGGATAGGTGGTGTACACCTGTATGGTAGGCGGTGCGATGTCGGGATACTGTTCTACGGGCAGGTTGAATATGGCAATGACTCCCATCAGCACAATCAGCACCGAGATGACGATGGACAATACCGGGCGGTCTATAAAAAGTCTCAGGTTCATAAGGCTATTTCTCCTTTCTTTCGTCTTTTAGGGTAATCTGCATACCATCGCGCAGCGTACCGACACCTTCTATCACGATTATATCTCCTGCGGCCAGCCCCGAGCGGACAATGTATTGCTTGCCGTCATTCAGCTTCTCCACCTTGATTTCAACGGCAGATACGGTATGGTCTTCCGCTACCTTATAGGCCAAAATCTTGTCTTGCAGTTCGGTGGTGGCGGTCTGCGGTATGACAATGGCGGCATCGTCGCGGTGGGGAATGATGACGTTGCCGATGCCTCCACTCAACAGTAGGCGGTCTTCGTTGGGGAAGACACTTCTCACAGATACCGTACCCGTCTGTTGGTTGATGACACCGCTGATGCTTTCTATACGTCCTTCCCCGGAATACAGCGTCCCGTCGTTCAGTCGCAGGGAGATGGAGGGCATCTTCCGGATAAGGCTGTCCGGCGAGCCATATTCACGGAGCAAGGTACGCAACTGGTTCTCGGTCATCGAGAAATAAACATACATCGAGGAATTGTCCGACACGGTGGTAAGGGGCTGCGGAAGCGATGCGCCAACCAATGCCCCTACCCGATAGGGAAGCGTCCCCACCACACCATCGGAAGGGCTTTTCACTTCCGTATAAGACAGATTGTTACGCGCGTCCGTTTCCTGTGCACGTGCCTGTTCCAGCGAGGCTTCCGCTACGGCAAGCGCGTTCCGTGCCGTGGAAAGGTCGTATTCCGACACCACCTGCTCCGCGAACAACTGCTGCTTGCTGGTGTAGTCCAAACGGGCGGTTTCCACCTGCGCTTCTGCCGCATGGACATTGGCTATCGCCGTGCGGAGAGCTGCTTGGTAAGGCACTTGGTCGATGACAAACATCACCTCGCCTTTCCTGACCTTCTGCCCCTCGGTGACACAAAGCCGAGTAATCTTGCCGGACACTTGCGGATAGATTTCAATATCCTGCTTTCCACGGATGGAAGCGGAATAGCTCTCATTAATCTCTACCGGCCCTGCGGAGACGGTTATCACCTCGCACATCGTCGGTACATTTCCTCCTGTTTCCTGTTGCTTACAGGCAACCAAAGAAACCATACATCCTATGAGGATGGCTCCAATTGCTGTTCTTTTCATATTCATTTGAAAACCATTAAATTTGATTTTAGCAACTGCAAAGAAAGCGTCCGAAGGAGAAAATGGCAACGGTCCTTTGCGCGAAGCGGTAGAATTAGTGCGTGAAGCGTAAATAGGCGCGGATGGGGCGAAACTGCTTTTTAACTACAGTCCCCAGCGGGGACAGCATCAATCCTACAGGATAACCGCTTTCCCCGGCGGGGACAACACAAATCCTGCCGGAGAAGCACTATTCCCAGCGGGGACAGCATCAATCCCACAGGATAAGCACTTTCCCCGGCGGGGACAACACAAATCCTGCCGGAAAAGCACTATTCCCAGCGGGGGACAGCATCAATCTTGCAGGATAAGCACTTTCCCCGTTGGCAATTCCCGCTCCGTCCTGCCATTCCGACGCTTCACGCGCCATTATCGCTGTTTCCTGCTTGATGGACTTGATTCACTTCCCGGACGGGCGTAATTTTGTCGACGTGGAAATAAAAGCAGACGTTATGAACGATAATAAAGAAAATGTTAAGACCCTCGTGTTAGAGGTTATCAAGCATCAAAGTGATTCATCTTTTCAGCATTGGATGGAATGCACGGGACTGGAGTTTGTGGAACTGTCATCCGTTATCGGAGCTTTGTTGGAAGACGGGAAGCTGGCTTTGCATACTGTGGAAGAGCGGTGTACAAAGCATCTGTACCAGCCTCACGACAAACAGATTTTTATCCGGTTTATGGAATTGCTCTCCAAATACTTTACCCAAGAAAGGCACGTGGAATTTTATGCGTCCAAAATGTGCATCACTCCCAAGTATCTGTCCACTACCGTGAAACAAGTGAGCGGAAAGACTCCCACTGCCTGGATTACAAACCGGACGACTGAAGAAATCAAGCACAGGCTGCTCCATACGCAAGACACGATTAAAGAAATAGCATATAGCCTTCATTTCCCCAACCTCTCTTTCTTCGGCAAGTTCTTCAAAAAGGCAACGGGGATGTCGCCCAAGCAATATCGTGCCAATAATATGCATTTATCCATCAGTCCGATTGGGGTGTTTGCGGAAAATTGTAATTTTATGCTCGAATAAAGAGATTTCTTATGGAGAAAACCATCGAAGGATATAAATTCGACCGACTAAGGAACCGTCTGCCACTGGTGGCTGCGGTATTTTTGCTTAGCTATCCGCTGTCATTCATCGTAGACAAGGAATATATCCTATGGCTGCTGAGCGGGGAAATGACTTGGACTGAATGCTTGGCGGACTTCGGGCTGAAATTGCTGTCCAGTTTCCTGTTTGTGGAGATTTCCGTATTCTATTGCAAGCTGTTGCTCCGCTTTATGCCCTTTTCGCGCAATCCATATCGCAGTCTGTTCATTTACGCTGTACTGCTGCTTGTGCTCAATAATCTTACAGCCGTCGCATTCTCGTGGCTGACGGATATGGTTTACAATACGGAGGTTTCCTTTTTCCACGAAATGATGTATATGGTCAGTGCCATTGTAACATTCATTTCGTATGTTTATACAAACGCCCGGTATATGGAGGCCATCATAGATTCGGAAAATCAGAAGAAGAAATTGGAGATTAACTTGTTGAAGGAAAGCGAGCGCACCACGCAAATGCAGTTGGAAGTGCTGAAAGCGCAGATAGACCCGCATTTTATGTTCAATAATTTCAGTATTCTTTCCGAACTGATTGTGGAAGACCGCACATTAGCGGAGCGGTTCTTGGAGAACCTGTCAAGCGTCTATCGCTACGTCATCCAAAACTTGAAGCGCGACACCGTGCCGATAAGCGAGGAGTTGGCTTTCCTGCGTTCCTACATCTACCTGATAGGAATGCGCTATGAGGATGCTATCTGCATCGATGTGGATGAAAGGCTGGAACAAGCCTGCGGGCAAGTTCCTCCGGTCAGTTTCCAGTTGCTGGTGGAAAATGCTATCAAGCACAATCAATTGTCGGTGCGCCAACCGCTTCATATCCGTATCTTTCAGGAAGGGAACTACATAGTGGTAGAAAACGATTTGCGCCCTATGTCCTCCGAACTGTCCTCCACGGGCATCGGACAACGGAACATCGCCGAGCGTTACTTCTTGTTGTGCAAAGAAAAACCAATCATTGAGAAAAGTGAACATTCATATATAGTCAAATTGCCCATAATACCTAACGAGTATGAACATCCTTATCATAGAAGATGAAAAGCGGAACTTCAACCGGTTGAAAAGGCTGTTGGAGGAAATGGACGGCACATTCCGTATTGACGGACCATTGGCAAGCATCGTGGAAGCGGTGGAATGGTTGCAGACGCATCCCGCTCCCAATCTGATATTGGCGGATATCCGCCTGTCCGACGGACTAAGTTTTGATGTGCTGCGACAGACAGCCGTGCCATCACCTGTCATTTTTACTACTGCATACGACGAGTACGCCATTCAAGCCTTCAAGTATAACAGTTTCGATTACTTGCTGAAACCCGTCAAGCCTGACGAACTTGCCGCCGCCATCGGGAAAGTGCGCCGCGCGAACACTCCGCAAACCAACGGCGAGGATATGCGCCAATTGTTGGAATATATGTGCCGCAGTAATTATCGTTATCGGGAACGTTTCCTTCTTCCTTACCGTGACGGTTATCTATCTGTACAGGTGAAAGACATCAGCCACATCGCTTTGGAAGAACGCAATACGCTCTTGTATCTGAAAAACGGCACGTCCGAAACCGTGCCCTATTCCCTTGATGAACTGGAAACCCAACTCAATCCCGATGCCTTTTTCCGTGCCAACCGTCAATATATCATTCATATAGACAGTATCCTGAGCATTAATAACTGGTTCAACTCCAAATTGAAGATTCATTTGAAGAAGTATCCCGATGTGGAAATCATCGTAAGCCGTGAAAGGGCTGCGGAATTGAAAGGGTGGCTGGACCGATAATAGAGTTTATATAGAATAAGGAATGGAAATTATGATTATCAAAGCCCTAAAACCTTATTCTATATATTCTCTATTGTCTAATAAGAATAAGTTCATTAATTGGGCAGGCCATCTAATAGGCAATCTGTTGCTATTAATAAATTTAGTGTTTTCATTTCTCACCTTGTACCGATTGATAGAGAGAGTCGTGTCTAATTTCTTGTGGCCACTTCACGCCACCCCATAGCCACTTGCCTCCCGTCCGCTTATTTCCCATTGCCTGACAAGGCTGTCCGTTTACTTTCGTGCCGCAATCAACTTATTGTTTCACGATTTAATTCATTTGTATATGGACAACCTCAAGGACATGAAAGACGAAGTGCTGGTAGTGACCAACGCTTCCGACGGCAACAAGCCCCATGTGGTGGAGCGCATCGAACAGGACGGCTCATTGAAGACCCAGCCGCTGGCAAAGGCCAAGCCCGACGGCGATTTCCTGAAAATCGACCGCAGCGAATCCATCCTCGAAGCCTTCTTCTCCAATTTCAAACGGCAGTTTGACAACCCGTCCGACTTCCGTTTCTACCACATCCCGGCGGAACTGCTCGCTGCCGCCAAGGATATGGCGGACTTGTTCCGCAAGCCGGAAGAGAACGCGGCCATGATTGACGGGTACAGGTTAGACCCGGAACAGCACGTACAGAAACAGGACTTGCGGCAGGCTCCCGCCACCGAAGAACCCGCCCCGCAGCAATCCACGAAGTGGAGCATGGAGCAGGTGGACTGGCAGCAGCTCGCACGCATGGGCATCACGCCCGAATCGTTGGGCGAAATCGGTACGGCACGCTTGCTCAACGGGCATGAATCTGCCGTGCTTGACATCCGCACCAGCTTCGAGGGCATCAGCTTTGAAACACCGGCCTGCATCCGGCTGGTGGAATCGCCCGACGGAAAACCCGTACTCAACATCGAATGCTGCAAACGGTATCCGGATTTGAAGGAGTACATGGGGACGGAACTGCCCCAAGAAGTGCAGGACAACCTGCTGAAAACGAATAACGCCGGACGAACCATTGACATCCGCCAACCTGACGGTACGGTGGAGTCCTGTCTTCTGTCCTTCAATCCCAAGACCAACCGCCTGCACCACCTCCCCATGCAGGATATGAAGCAGGTACGTGAAATCAACGGCGTAACGCTGACCGAAGACCAGGGACTCCGCCTGATGAACGGCGAGTCCGTATTGGTCGGGGGCATGTGGTCCGAGCGGAGGCAGAAGCATTACGACGCACGCCTCCAGTATAATGTCTGCAAGGGCGGTTTCGATTACGACTTCCGGGGACTGAACCGCAAGGTGGAGCAAGGGCAAACGGAGCGGCAGGAAATCATCATCCCGCAAAAACTGAAAGGGGTGGAACTGACCCAAGAGCAGAAAGATGCGTTGAAGGCAGGCAAGGCAGCGTATGTCAAGGGTATGTCCGACAGTGGCGGAGGCACGTTTAACGCCTACGTGCGCCCCAATTACGAGAAGATGAAGTTCGACTTCTTCCGCTGGAATCCCGACAAGAGCCAAAAGCAGTCGCAGGGACAGACTGGCGGGCAGCCGAAACAATCCGCGCAGACGGCGTCCCAGAACCGCCGTATCCGGAAGTCGGAGAAAAAGGGAGTCGGTGCATCACTCTGATTACTTACCTATAATATATAAGTGTATATGAAGAATGTCATCATCGCAGAAAAGCCGTCGGTGGCGCAAAGCATCGCGGCAATCGTAGGAGCAGGACAAAGGAAGGACGGGTATCTGGAAGGCAACGGCTGTGCCGTAACATGGGCTTTCGGGCATCTGGTCGGGCTGGCCATGCCCGAAGCCTACGGGTTTGCCGGTTTCCGGCGGGAGAACCTGCCCATACTGCCAGCCCAATTCACGCTCATCCCCCGCCAAAAGCGTGAGGGGAAGGAATACAAGGACGACCCCGGCGTGGTGCGCCAGTTGAACATCATCAAAGGACTGTTTGAGGGTGGCGACCGCATCATCGTGGCGACTGATGCCGGACGCGAAGGGGAGCTGATATTCAGATATATCTACCATTATTTAGGCTGCACCAAACCGTTTGTCCGCCTGTGGATAAGCAGCCTGACCGACAAGGCCATCCGCGAAGGGATGGAACGGTTGCTGCCGGGCAGCAATTATGATAATCTCTACCTTTCCGCCAAGGCACGCAACGAAGCGGACTGGCTCATCGGTATCAACGGCTCGCAGGCGCTCAGCCTTGCCGCCGGGCGGGGCGTGTTCTCGCTCGGACGGGTACAGACACCCACATTGGCCATGATTTGCTCCCGTTATCTGGAGAACAAGTCGTTTGCCCCGAAGAAGTACATGCAGATACGCATCACGGTGGAGAAGGACGGCATCGCGTTCCATGCCACAGCGGAACAGCGTTACGAGAACAAAGCCGCCGCAGACAGTGCGTTGGGCGAAATGAAAGCGTGCGGCACGCTCCGCATAACGGCACTTGCCCGGCGGGAGGTCAAAGAAGAACCTCCGCTGCTCTATGACCTGACCGCCCTTCAGCGGGATGCCAACACCCGGCTGGACTTCTCCGCCGACCGCACGCTCTCCCTTGCGCAAAGCCTGTACGAGAAAAAGGTGCTGAGCTATCCGCGCACCGGCAGCCGGTACATTTCCGAAGACGTGTTCGAGGAAATCCCCTCGCGCATCGCCCTCTTGCGGCAACATCCGCGTTTCGGGCAGTATGCCGCATCGCTTTCCGGAGCACCGCTCAACCGCCGCAGCGTGGACGGAGGGAAAGTGACCGACCACCATGCGCTGATTGTAACCGAAAACCTGCCCTCCGGCCTTTCCAAAGACGAACAGGCCATCTACGACATGGTTGCCGCCCGTCTGCTCGAAGCCTTTTCCGCCCCCTGCATCAAGGAGGTGACGGAAATCCGTGCGGCGGTGGGCAGCAGCGAAGCGCAGGCCAAAGGCACGGTGGTCAAGTCCGCCGGATGGCGTGCCGTGCGCGGCGAAAAGGAAGAGGACGACGGCGGGGGTATGGCACTCCCAAATCTGGAACAGGACGAGACGCTCCCGGTAAAGGCACTCGAAGCGGTAGAGCGGCAGACCAAACCCAAGCCGCTGCACACCGAAAGCTCGCTGCTCTCGGCGATGGAGCATTGCGGCCGGGAGATTGACGACGAGCAGCTACGGGCGAGCATCCGCGAGACGGGCATCGGAACCCCTGCCACCCGTGCTGCCGTCATCGAAACGCTGTTCGCACGCGGTTATATCCGGAGGGAGAAGAAAAGCCTCGTGCCCACCGACAAAGGCATGGCGGTCTATGAAACGGTGAAGGACAAGAAGATTGCCAACGTGGAAATGACCGCCGCATGGGAGGACACGCTGGCACGCATCGAATCGGGCGAGGCCGATGCTGCCGCCTTCCGGCGCGACATCGAGGCATATACCGCACAGATTGTAACCGAACTGTTGGAAACCAAAGTGTCCGTAGCGCCTTCGGAAAGCGAATACCCGTGTCCCAAATGCCGGAACAGCCGGGTGCTGTTCTTCCCCAAGGTCGTCAAATGCGCCGATGTGGACTGTGGCTTTACCCTCTTCCGTAACAAGGGCGGCAAGGAACTGTCGGACAAACAGCTTGCCGAACTCCTGACCAAAGGCAGAACCGGTGTTATCAAAGGTTTCAAAAGCAGGGAGGGCAAGGCTTTCGACGCTTCATTGGTATTGCGCCCTGACTTCTCCGTGGGCTACGAGTTTGCCGACAAGAAACCATCCAAAGGCAAATCTTCCAAGAAATGACCCTCCCGACATCAACTCGGACTTGAAGCGGGATGAGGTCGGACTTGATGTGCCATGAAGTCCGGCTTGATGCTACATCAGGTACGGCTTCATCCTATACAGGCATAAAATGTATTTTGTAACACGAATAAAAAGAAGAATCATGAATCCGAACAAACCGAATATCCTGACTCCGGCGGTAGAGCCGGACGAACTTTCCTATTACCGCCTTACCCTGTTGTCCTACCTCCGCGAATCGCATCCCGAACGGGCTGCCGACGATGCTTTTATCCGCGCGCGTGCCGACCTTGCCGCCGAAGCGTTCAGCAATGCCGTCAGGTCGGGCATGAATTATGACGAAGCCGTCCAACAGGCGGACGAGGTGCTGTTCCAGGGTCTGCACTTTTCCCGGCTCGACACGCTCATCACCGTGTTGTGGAACGAGTTTGCCGATGAGGTACCCGCAGGCCGCGCCCGCGAGGTAGCTCTCCAGCTCCTGCCCGAATGCGGCAGGGTGTTCAGCGGTTACGACCTGAGCGACGGTTTCGAGTTTACCCCCGACTTCGACCGGCTGTGCGGGGAACTGGCCGGTGTAATCTCAATCTGGCTCGAAGAAAATGGCATATAACAAGAAGGCACATCTTAGGGACAACATCGAGGCCATCCGCCTGATGTTCCGTCTGGAACAGGAGAGGCGTGCCGCCACACCGGAGGAGCAGACGGTATTGGCCGCCTACACCGGCTTCGGGGGCATCAAGGCGGTGCTGTCCCCTTTCGGCAAGCTCACCGACATCCTCCGCTGGACGCAGAGCGACCGCGAACTCTTTCCCCTTGTGTCGGAACTGCATGGCGTGCTCCGCGAGGGGGCGACGGATGAACGGGAATACAAACGGCTGGTGGACAGTGTGAAGGCATCCACCTTTACCGCGTTCTATACACCGCCGGAAATCATCGGTGCACTGGCATCCTCATTAAGTGAGCATGGCGTGTCGCCGCACCGCTTCCTTGACCCGTCATCGGGTACGGGGAACTTCCTCTCTGCGTTCCAGCCGCATTTCTACAATGCCACCGCCGTGCCTAAAGCCACCGCATATGAAAAGGATTTGCTGACCGGGCGTATCCTCCGGCAGCTTCAGCCCGGTACGGATGTCCGTGTGCAAGGCTTCGAGGAGCTTCCCTCGCAGGACAACGGGCGGTTCGACGTGGCGGCGAGCAACATCCCCTTCGGCGACATCCGCGTATTTGACCCGTTGATGGACGATGGTACGGCACGGCGTTTCGCGCTCGGTTCCCTGCACAACTATTTCTTCGTCAAGGGGCTGGATGCCGTGCGCGAGGGCGGCATCGTGGCTTTCATCACCTCACAGGGGGTGATGAACTCCGCGATGGGCACTCCCGTGCGCCAATATCTGATGGAAAGGGCGCGGCTCCTGTCCGCCATCCGCCTGCCCAACAACCTGTTTACCGACTATGCCGGTACGGAGGCGGGCAGCGACCTCATTGTGTTGCAGAAGGACACGGCATCCGGAAGGGAATACACCGGCCTTGAAAAAGCCTTCGTGGAAGTCAGCACGCAGGCCGACGGCACGACCCAGAATGAATACTTCGAGCGTACCGCCGCCATTGTCCATACGCGCGGCCATGTGGGAACCGACCCTTACGGCAAACCGGCACGCGTCTTCCTGCATGACGGGGGCATGGATGCCATCGCCGCAGACCTGAAATGGATGCTGGACAAGAACCTGTCGGAAAACCTCGACCTTGACCTTTATCTCCGCTTCTCGCCGGTGCGCGAGTTGCGCGAACTGGCGGAAGTACGGGCGGAAAACCTTCAGGAACGTATTGCACAGGTGCGGGCGTTATCCATGCCGGAACAGCAGCGTGTCGCGACGGAAATGCCGGAGGCGGTTGTGGAAGAACCGCCCATTGTCCGCTCTGAACCGGAAAAACCCGTCACGCAGGAGCCACTGATGTCCCTGTACGACCTTTTCGGCTTCACACAGGAGGAACGGCAGGCGTTCAGCACCGGACGGAAGCCCAAGCGGAAGAAGAAGCAGGACACCCCGCAGCTCTCCCTGTTCGACATTGTGGAACCGCTCAGCGGCCAGTCCGTACCCGACAAGGGGGATGCCATTGCCGCATCGCCCGCAGAAAAGCCTGCCCGGACTGCACAGCCCGAACCGGCAGCCGCACCCCAAGCCCCGTCGGAAGAAGAACTTCGGGAACGGGAGCGCCGCCGGGCGGAGGAAGAGGTCGCACGGCAGGAGCGCATGAAGCCACGCCCCTTCACCGGCGAAAGGCTGGAGCACTACCGGAACGGCTCACTGGTGGATATGGACAGGCAAATCGGCTACCTCTCCGGCATGGATAAGGGAATCCCTGTGTTCCATCCGCTGGAACTGCCTGCCCGCCAGCAGCAGCGTGCCGCATCCTACATTGAACTTCGCGACACCTACCACCGCCTGTACAACGACGAAGCGGAACACCGGCAGGAGAACGGGGAACTGCGTGCGGGCCTGAACGGGCTGTACGACGGCTTTGTCCGTCAGTTCGGCAACCTGAACGACAAGAAGAACATCGACCTGTTCCGCATGGATGCCGATAACCGGGAAATCCTCGCCTTGGAGCGTTACACCGACGGCAAGGCGGTCAAGGCCGACATCTTTGACCATCCCGTGTCGTACAACGTGAACGAGATTACCCACACCGACGATGTGCACGAGGCATTGGCGGCCTCGCTCAACAAATATGGCGAGGCAGACATGGAATATATGGAATCGCTCACCGACAAGCCGCAGGCACAATTGCTGGATGAACTGCGCGGCAGGGTGTTCTACAACCCGCTGGCGAAGCGTTTCGAGATTGCCGACCGCTTCATCGCGGGCAATGTCGTGGCAAAGGCGGAGTATATCGAGGAATACTTGCAGACACATCCCGACGATGCCGAATCGCGCGTTTCGCTTGAAGCATTGCGTAAGGCGGCACCGGTACCCATTCCTTTTGAGGAACTGGACTTCAACTTCGGCGAACGCTGGATACCGGCTGCCGTGTACAGCCGCTATGCCTCATGGCTGTTCGACACCGACGTGTCCGTCCGCTACAACGCCAGCGCGGACGAGTACAATATCCGTGCCTCCGAACTCAGCCCGCGTATCTATAACCAGTATGCAGTCCGTTCCGAAACGCGCCTGTTCAACGGCGTGGCCCTCATGCGCCACGCCATCCACAACACCACGCCCAACATCACCAAGACCGTCACGGACAAGGACGGCAAGGACATCAAGGTGCGCGACCCCGAAGCCACGCAACTGGCCAACAGCAAGATTGACGAGATACGTGAAGGCTTCTCCGACTGGCTTATGGAGCAGTCGCCGGAGTTCAAGAAGAAGCTGGAGGACATGTACAACCGCAAGTTCAACTGCTTCGTGCGCCCCAAGTTCGACGGCAGCCACCAGACCTTTCCTGACCTTGACTTGAAAGGGTTGGGCATCAAGGATTTGTATCCATCTCAGAAAGACTGTATCTGGATGCTGAAGATGAACGGCGGCGGCATCGCTGACCATGAGGTGGGTGGCGGCAAGACGCTGATAATGTGCGTCGCCGCCTACGAGATGAAGCGGCTCGGATTGGCGCACAAGCCGCTCATTACCGGCCTGAAGGCGAACATCCACGAGATTGCGCAGACCTTCCGCACCGCCTATCCCCATGCCAAGATACTCTATCCGGGCAAGGAGGACTTCACGCCCGACCGCCGCGTGGAAATCTTCAACCAGATGAAGAACAACGACTGGGATGCCATCATCCTCTCGCACGAGCAGTTCGGCATGATACCGCAGTCGCCCGAAATCCAGCGCGACATCTTGCAGCAGGAACTGGACAGCGTGGAGGAAAACTTGGAAGTCTTGCACCAGTTAGGCAGCGAGGTAACCAATGCCCAACTCAAGGGCGCGGAAAAGCGCAAGATGAACTTGGAAGTCAAGCTCAAGGAGCTGACGCACGAGATAGAAACCCGCAAGGATGATGTGGCGGACTTCAAGCGCATGGGCATCGACCACATCTTTGTCGATGAGAGCCACCGCTTTAAGAACCTCATGTTCACCACGCGCCACGACCGTGTGGCGGGGCTGGGCAACTCGGAGGGCAGCCAGCGTGCGCTCAACATGCTCTTTGCCATCCGCACCATCCAGCAGCGCACCGGCAAGGACTTGGGAGCCACATTCCTGTCGGGGACGACCATCAGCAACTCACTGACCGAGCTGTACCTCCTGTTCAAATACCTGCGCCCCAACGAACTGGAGCGGCAGGGCATCCGCTCCTTCGACGCATGGGCGGCGGTGTTCGCACGCAAGTCCATTGACTATGAGTTTTCCGTGACCAACGAGATTGTGCAGAAGGAACGCTTCCGCTATTTCATCAAGGTGCCCGAACTCGCCTCGTTCTATTCCGAGATTACCGACTTCCGCACGGCGGAGGACATCGGCATCGACCGCCCGAAGAAGAACGAGATACTGCACAACATCGCGCCCACGCCCGACCAGCAGGAGTTCATCGCCAAGCTCATGGAGTTCGCCAAGACCGGCAACGCCACCGTATTGGGCCGTCCGCCGCTGACCGAGAAGGAAGAAAAGGCCAAGATGCTCATCGCCACCGACTATGCCCGCAAGATGTCGCTCGACATGAGGCTTATCGACCCGCTGAAATATGACGACGACCGCGACAACAAGGCGACCCACTGCGCCGACATGATTGCGCAGTATTACAACCGATATGCCGAACATAAGGGCACGCAGTTCGTGTTCAGCGACTTGGGTACGTACAAGCCTGACCAGTGGAACCCGTACAGCGAAATCAAGCGCAAACTGGTCGAAGACCACGGCATCCCCGAAGACCAGATACGCTTCATTCAGGAAGCCAAGACCGAGAAGAAGCGCAAGGCGATGATTGAGGCGATGAACGAGGGGCGCATCCGTGTGCTGTTCGGCTCCACCGAAATGTTGGGCACGGGTGTCAATGCGCAGAAAAGATGCGTGGCCATCCATCACTTGGACGCACCGTGGCGCCCAAGCGACCTCCAGCAGCGCGACGGGCGCGGCATCCGCAAGGGCAACGAGGTGGCGAAGCTCTATGGCGATAACAAGGTCGATGTCATCATCTATGCGGTGGAGAAATCATTGGACAGCTACAAGTTCAACCTGCTCCACAACAAGCAGCTTTTCATCACCCAGCTCAAGCAGAACCGCATGGGCAGCCGCACCATCGACGAGGGCAGCATGGACGAGAAAGGGGGCATGAACTACTCCGAATACGTGGCCATCCTCTCCGGCAATACCGACCTGTTGGACAAGGCGCGTCTGGAGAAGAAGATTGCCTCTTTGGAGGGCGAGCGCAAGGCATTCCAGCGCAGCAAGGGCGATTCGCGCATCCGATTGGAAACCCTGTTGGCCAACCAAGCCTCCAACAACGACATCATCGCGAGGGCGCGGCAGGACATGGCGGACTTCGAGAGCCGCGTGCAGTACGACAAGGAGGGCAAGAAACTCAACCCGTTGAAGATTGACGGGGTAACGAGTGGTGACCCCAAAGTCATTGCCGCCAAGTTGCATGAGATAGAGGACAAGGAACGCACGCACGGCCAGCCGGTTCCCATCGGCTCCCTCTACGGCTTCGACATTGTGGTTAAGACCAAAACCACCGTCAAAGAGGGGCTGGACTTCTGCGAGAACCACTTCTTCGTGAGCGGTGCGGGCAAGCTCCTGTACAACTACAACAACGGACGCTTGGCAGCCGACCCGCAGACCGCCTGCCGGAACTTCATCAACGCCTTCGACAGCATCCCGCGTCTGATAGAGAAATACACGCGGGACAATGCTGACATTGAAAAGGAAATTCCCGTCCTGAAGCAGGTCGTGGATGAAACATGGAAAAAAGAGGATGAGTTGAAGCAACTCAAGGCCGAGCTTGCCACGCTTGACCGCAAGATATTGCTCTCCTTGAAATCCGTCGATGCGCAGGAGGCCAACACTGAAGGGGTAACGGAAATCCGGCCGGAGCCGCAAGCTCCATCGGTGGCGCAACCCGCTCCCTCAATGCCCGGCGACCCTGCCGTCCCGGCAGCATCCGAACCATACGTCCACCGTATGCCCGACTACATGGCACATGCGGCGGAGCGCAAACCGCCGGTGCTGTCAGCCATGCCCAAGACCATCAGCATCAAGGAGCTGATGAGCGCGGGCAAGGAAAAGGTCGTAATCGGCGGCATCCCCCAACCGGAAGACGGCACGGAGAAACCGCAGGACAAACCGAAATGGAAGATGAAGCTGTGAGCGGGGTACACTTAATGAAAAACTTGGCAACTACATATAGTAAGGTGGTTGCCAAGTTTTCTATTTCAAATCTCGCCAATACATTCTTTATATGTTTTTCACCAAAATGTATATTGAGCCTTGAACTTCGCATAAACCTTCTTTGCCGCCTCCCTTTCTTCCTTGCTTTCAGGTTTCAAGTGAGCTATCTTCTCCGCAAAGCGTTTAGCGTCCTTACCGGTAACTACCGGCGTTTCTTTAATCGGTCGAGCCATAAATCCCTGTATGTTGTAAATTATATCTTGTTTTCAATTATCGAAATGAAATCGTGCAATTTCTTTCCAACTTGATTCGCATCAGGTATCCGGCTATATGCCAGATAATTTAATTCCCGTTCATAATATCCGCCCAATTGCTTCCATAGCTCATTGAATGAACCAAGAAGGGGAGATTCTTTAATGGGTGTATGTTTCCATTTTTCCGGTGAGTCAAACATTTGTCGGTCATGCGCCGCCAGTTCTTGCAGGTCTTTAATGAAATCCTGTTCCACATATTCCATACATTCCCTATCGTCAAGCAGAAAATAGATATCATAGAAATGGCGGATTTTCCCGGTTAATCCTTGCACCGGATTATCCATAAAGGAGAAACGGAGCAGCGAAACGACTTTCTCGCACAAGGTGCGCCGTTTGTCCAGAATGTTCAGTTCAAACGGATGCAGGTCATATTCTTCAATGAAAGAGTCCATACCTGTATTTTCAAGGTAGGAAGTGATAAAGCTCTTTATTTGCCGTCTGACATATGGATAAGGATTGGCAAACGAATTTATTTCCACGACTACATGGTTGGCGACAAAATCAAACAACGGGTCATGGACGCTTGCCGGATATTGGTACAAGGCTTTCCGATAACGGGAACCCTTACTTGTCAGTTCAGGCACAACCTGTTCCTGCAAGCCTTGGGTCATTTCTTTGCAGACCTTGGAAATCAAAGTCTTTATCTGATTTCCGCTCAACTTTTGCGTGAGTACAGCCACATCCACATCTTCCGAGAAGCGGTTAATCAATCCGTACCCTTTTGACAAGGATGTGCCGCCCTTGAACACCGTGTTCTCCATATAAACGCTTCGGGAGAGTTGTTGCAATATCTTGCTTATCCAATAGTCTTTTTCGATATAGACCGGTGCTATATGGTAATATTCGGAAGCCGCGCGTATTGCATCTGCTAACAGTTCAGGTTGTTTTTCCAGTATCATTCAATCCTCCATTTCTTTTTATTAGGCAATGTATCTTCATTTATTCCCAATTTATAGACCGTTACTGGATTCAATGAATCCCATAAAGGTTGCGCTTTCGCCATACCGCAATCGTTCTCGATGATGGTTCCCAACAAGGCGCGTACCATTGGCGGATAGGCCTCGGCCAAGGCAACCATCTTTTCCTTCTCCCTCCTGCCAAGTTCTCCTACCAGAAAAGCTATGCGCCTGTATGATGCCTCTATCGTGGTGTCGGGTATTTCCTTGATGAAGCGGATGGCATCCAATAATTGCAGGAGCGGAATATTGTCTTTGGTTATCGGGTTAGGTTGCAGGACAAAGCAGACGGTGAATATATCCCGTTGTTTCTTGTTCCTGCGTTGGTTTGTGCCGATTTGGATGATGTTGGGCACTTGTGTAGTAAGCCCCAACCGATTAAAGACGGAGTAACCGGTCAAATATCCGATGCGCTTTCCGTTCTTTTCCAACAAATCCTTCACCAACTCTTCTTGTCTGGGTTTCAACGTTCCGAACACGCTCTTTTTAGGCTTGTAGAACCGTCCTTTGGATATTTTAGCCAAGTAGCCTTCACCCGCCAGCCGATTCAGCATTTTAATGATGCTTTCGCTCGTTTCGGCAGGCAAGTTTAAGTCCCGGTAGGTAAACACGTAATCGGGCTGAAAATCTTCCAATCGTTTCTGTACTTCTCTTGTGATAATCATAATCCCATGTCCTTGGTTGTCGGTGCAAAGATAAGAAATATTCTTGTTTTTACGACACAAAACTGGAATTTTATTAGAAATGGCTCCACCCTGTCCTCCCGACAGAATGAAGCCGGTTGTTTAACTTAAATAGCGGGAACTTCCTGCTTCACAGCGGTAGAGAGTATCCCTGAACGATGAACATCCAAGATGCATTATCCACAATCATCTGAGAGTTCTTTTTCTTCTGTTTCTTTCTCCCCGCCGTTTTCATCCATTTCTTCGGGCATCGGATAAGTTTCCGACAGCTTGTCCTTCCGTGCCTGACGCTTGATTTCGTTCTCGTCGAAGTTGTTGCGGATGAACTCGTGCAGGTCTGATTCCTTGTAATAGGTCTTGTGGTATATTGAATGGAATTTCAATGCCCCGTTGTTCCGGTATCGCTGGAGCGTGCGCTTGCTGATGCGCAGCAGTTGGCACACCTCCTGGTTGTCGTACAGCCGTTCCCCGTTCAGGTAGTTCAGGTGCTTCTGCCGGTTCTCCGCCTTGTCCAGCTTGCGCGATATGCGGTAAAGTTCACCCATGATGCGCTCCATCCACGCCTCAAATTCAGTCTTGTCCACTAACATGGCCGTTCCTCCTGTGCTTTTATACCTCGCCCAGCATGTAGCTGTTCGGGCTGTCGGGTGATTTCACAATGATTTCCTTTTCCCGCATGAAGCGGATGTAGCTCTTGGCCGTGCGTTCCTTCACCTCGAACGCCGCCTGAAGTTCTTCCGAAAGCTCCATGTAGCCGATGAAGCGTTTCCGGCTGAACAGTTCGCGTGCTACCGCCACGAGTTCCTCTTCCTTGCGCCTGTCCTTTTCCTCTTTCGGTTTCTCGCCCAGATAGGCGTGCATCGCCTTCTCCTTGTCCCATGCGAACTGCATGAGCGGTACATCCAGAGGGCTGCCGTCCCGTACTTTCAGGGCTTTCACCACCGAAACGGCGGGCTTCGTGTCCTTTTCGATGGAGAGGATGGCGGCAGCTTTGCGTTGCAGTTCGCTGCCCAAGTGCCCGCGCAGCTTCAGCCCGTTGGGGATGAAGTGCAGCACCGTGACGATGCACGTGTTGTAGATGCCCGCCAGCCGGTAGAGTTCCTCCACGACGGCGATGCTCTCCGCCTCGTCGTTGGCACAGCGTATCAGGTCGGCGATGCCGTCAATCACCACCAGATGGATGCCCCCGTATTGGTAATGGAACTTGTCCATGCTGAGCACAATGGACTTCAGCCGCTCCTTGCGGCTCATTCCCGTCAGGCAGTATGCCTTGAACCACTCCGGCATCGTGTCGCGCCCGCAACGGCGCAGCAGGGTACTTACGTTCTTGTATAGTTGCACCTCGCTCTGTTCGGTGTCATAGAACAGCACCGCCTTGCCTTTTGGGTTCCCTTCAATGGAAACGCCCAGCGTGTCGATGCCCTCCGCGTTTTCCGGTTTCACAGCCCCGGCAATCAGGGCTGCCACATAGTTGCTTTTCCCCGTACCTTCCCCGCCGGTGATGCAGAGCAGGTTCCCTTGTGTTCCCAGCGGCACGCCGTTCACCGATACTATCATTTGTGCCACAGGTGGCGGGTTGTTGAAATCCAACTCGCATGATTTTAGTGCTGACATATCTTCCTTATATAATGAATCCAAATGGTTTAAGAACAATCTTAATAAATCATCGTGCGTGTGTCCCAACGCAAAATAGTCCGTTACATCCTTTTCTTCTTTTGTTCCTGACAGTGGCAGCAAAAGGCGTTTCAATGCAAACGGCTTCAATTCTTCCTGCCGTTTGGCGGAAACTTCCAGACCGGTCTTGTCCATATCATACAGCAGGACAATGTGTTTGAACCGGTAGGAGAGCAGCATCAGCACAGAGGTAGGGATGACCGTCGTTTCCGAATTGAAACAGATGGCATGGAATCCGTTTGCCGCAAGGCTCATCACGTCTTTCTCACCGCCTGTGATAAACAACAAATCCCCTTTGGCGGATAATTGGTCAAGTCCGAAGCAGTAATTGTCGCCCAAATCTCCGGCATAGAGGAAACGCATCTCCGAGCGCGGGCGGTAGATTTTAATGTATTTGTCGCCTACATAGCCATACATCGGTTCCTGTGCCGTTTCAGTCAAGGTATAGCTTTTCCCTTCCTGATTGACGGAACTGAACGAATGCAGAGGCCGTACATTATATTTATTTAATGTATGCTCCGTGATTCTGGATTTGCTCCAAAATATCCGGTCTGTTTCATTGAACGCCCTTGGTACGATATTATACGGGCGTATTTTCTTTATCACCTGTTCCGGCGTGGGCGGGCAAACTACCTGAACGGAAGATGTGTCCACACAATTTTCGTAACCGTCCGCCAACCCCAAATGCAGGTCATGGTCAATGATGCGCATGATTTCAACGAAATCCTTCGCGTTCCTGCAACTCAGCCCCGTCATTGTCCCTACCAACTCGAAGCAGTCCCCGGAATATTCCTCATTGCCGAAATCCTTCATCTTATACACCGAATGCCGCCGGTCATAATATACGTTGCACGATGCCTTCGTATCCTTATATAAAGGATTCAGGAACTTCTTACCGATGCGGAACGGCACGGGCAGGTAGTGTCTGAACACCGAAAGCCCCCTGTCCGTCGCCTGCAAAATATCCTCCTTATTCATTGTCTTCGTCCTTTGTTATATCCAACAACCGGTTCTTCTTGTAAACGTCTATCAGGTGCGGTTCACACGTGATAACCTTTTCCCGTACCTTTTTCTCTATTTCTGAGAGCTTGTACAGGCACTTGCGGCGGAACACCGAATACTCTACCAGTCCGTCGCTCCTTAACCGTTGCAGGGTGCGTGTGCTGATATGGAGCATATCGGCCACTTCTTGACTGTCCAGCCATACATCGTTGTCAAAGTCGCAATCCTGCAACTTGTGTTCATTCTTGGTAATGAACTCAGCGATTTTCGCTATTTGCCCCATCATCTTTTGATAGGCGGCACTTTCCATTACGATAACTTCTGTCATAATCCTAATTATTGAAATGTTTGCCGCAAAGTTCCCGATAAGTCAAAATCCGCATGGTATACTATACGTGTACTACACCATAATTTTTTTGTTCCTGCATTTTTTTTGCGGGAAAATGCGAGGTCAATCCGTTTCGGTCAGGAGTAAGGTTAATAGGTTCAAAATTAGTTCAGTGCAAGGTGCAAGCCTATTTATATATATAGGCTCGCACCTTGCACTTGAAAAAAAGGCTGAAAAAAATATTGTCAAGAACTTGCATGTTTCAAAAATGTGTAGTACTTTTGCACTCGCAATCGAAAGGTGACACGGTGGTGTCATAAGCTACGAAAATTGACAAGATGAAATCGTAACCAAGTCGTAACCATTAAATTTTAGGTTACGCATAAGTTGCTGATTAAAAAGATATTATAAGCGGCAAGTACGATTACCGTACGCACCGCTGGAAAAATATAAAGCTCGCAAAATCAATATTTGCGGGCTTTTTTTATATACCGATATATTATAACGGAGTAGTAGAAATTTAGAAGCAGGAAGAAAAAGGAAGGAGGATAAGTATTAATATCGGATTTATTCATCTTAGCAGTTAAGGGTTAAGTCCTTCTGAAAATAAAGCATGTCCTTCAGCTCTTTTCCGTCCTCCACAATCGGGTGGTCGTAGTTGAGGGTGAAGAAGTCGGCGGCAGTATGCGAGTAGGTGAAGCCGCAACTTTCGTAAAAACTGATTGTCTGTTTGCTTTCGCCCGTGCCGACGAGCAGCGTGTGACATACGTCTGCGTAATGTCGGCAAAGGTATTCCACCATCTGCCGCCCGTATCCTTTTCGCTGGCAGGCAGGTGTAACAGCCAGATTCTTCAGTTCAAATACGCCATTTCCTTCGTTTGTCACAACAGCTACGGCAATGACTTCAGCTTCCAGCATGCCGTGCATGACAAAGAGTTCTCCCCGCTCCAGGTAGCGGTCGATCATTGACTCCTGTTCGTCGGCTAGAAGAAGGAGGGAGAGGAAACGTTTCTTGTCGTTGGTGATAAGTTGGATGTTCATACAAAATCTTCTTTCAGTAATTCAAAATAGTGGGCATTTATATAGCGACCGTTTTTGAAGCAGGCTTTGCGGAGAATGCCGACTTTGCGGAAACCGACTTTCTCGAGTACCCGCATGGAGGCGATGTTGCTTTCATATACGTTGGCAAAGATGCGGACGACGTCTGTCGCACCCAGATAATGTCGCAAGGCTTCGTACAAGGCTTTGCTGGCAATGCCCTGGTTCCAGAAGGGTTCTGCCAGCCAGTAGCCGGCTTCGGCATTGAAACATTCCACATCCGTTCCCCGCATAAAGCTGATATTGCCGGCGGCTTCACCGTTTATTTCGATGCAATATTCGCTTGGCTCTTGCAGGCTTGTTGCATGGTCGATAAAAGAACGGGCATCTGCTTCCGTATAAGGGAAGGGGAGACGGTCGCGGCAGTTATCCCAGATTTTTTTGTTATTCAGATATTTTGCCAATGAGGGCGCATCGGATGTTTCCCATGGCCGCAGACGGTATCGGGGTGTGACGCAGTTTGATTGCTGTGCAGTCTGTTGCTTATTCTCAGTTTGAGTAGTCAGCGAAGAAGGCAGGACTTTTCTCATTACATAGTTGGTCAGCTGTAGTCGGTTGGCCTGTACCTGTTGCTCACGTTCGACGGTATAGCCTCGATGCTCAAAGAAGGGGCGGGCGGTGATACTTACTTCGGAGGTTATTTCGCGGATACCGTGCTCCTTGGCGTAAGCTTCTATCTGTTGTAGCAGGGCGGTGGCGATGCCTTCTCCTTGATGGTCTTTGTGGATGAACATGGAGTGTAGATAGCCGTCGTTGCGGATAGAGGTGAAACCGACGATGCGGCCTTCGGCATCGCAGGCTGCAATGAAGTGTAGGGTGGCGATCAGTTCTTCCCAACGACTGGGGCGATTGCCACACGAAGCCCAGTCGACTACTTCTTCGGCAGTATAATCACGGGCATTGATTGTCAGCACTGTGTTGTGGAAGAGCTCTTTCAGTTCGGGTATGTCGGCCGAGGTGACGGAGCGGTAGTTAATAGCAGAAACTTCTGTGGGGATGCAGTGCCCCTGACGGGTTGATAAGTTATATATCATGATATACTCCTCTTCCGTCTCTTTTACGGTTTCGAAACCGAGGCGCGCGTAAAGGCAGACGGCCGGGTTGACTTTCTGCACCGAGAGCGATACTTGCCGGTAGCCTTTATCATGCAGCAGGTCGAGCATTTTTTTCATCAGGCAGGTGCCGATGCCGTGCCCCCGAAAGTCTTTGTAGAGTGAGATGGCGAGTGAGGGGGTGTGGTCGTCCACGTGGCCATAATCGTTCATCTGTCGAACCCAGACGGCACCGACAATGTTATTCGAGGCTTCGGCCACTAAGCAATGGTCGTCGGGTTGGGTGCCGAAATCACGTATATAGACTTGTAGTTCGGGCAGATGGATGATGTTACGCGGCGGAGACGGGATACCTTCGGGCAGGTAGATGGCTTCGTAAAGGAAGTCGCGTAGCAGATGTGCTTCTTCCGGACGCAGGGGGCGGATGGTGCAAGGCTGGTTCTTCATCTTTTATCTGTTGAAATGGTGGATAAAGATAAGTAACTTTTTCCTTTTAATAGAAAAGTAGGAAGAGATTTTCATTGTGTGTGCGAGGTTCCATACCGGTTTCGTTAATTATAGATCTTAAGTTTTGCAAGTAAAGCTGGCTTTCGACAGGCTGACACCAGCCGCCTGAAAAGCTACATTTTACTTGCGAAACTTAAGTTAATAAAATACAAAACTGGAGTGGTGCCAAAGGTCGTGCTTCTTCTTTGTCATAATTTTCGGTCAAAATGTTATTTTGGTAATCAGAGTATTTGATATAATGGTTATGAACTTGAGAAACTGAAAGACAATGAAAAAAGGATTGGTTTTGTTTACAGCTCTCCTGGCATTGGTGGGCTGTAACTCGCAGAAGAAGAATGCGGCGACGGACGCTGCTCCGAAGGCGCAGAAATACTTGGTAGTTTACTATTCGCAGACGGGAGCTACGCAGCAGGTGGCACAGGTGTTTGCCCGCTTGCTGGGTGCCGATACGTTGCGTATCGAGGTCGAACAGCCTTACGACGGCACATATCAGGAAACCATCGAACGATGCCAGAAAGAAATGAAAAACGGTGAACTGCCTGAATTGAAAGCATTGAAGAGCGACTGGTCGGGCTATGATGTTATCTTCCTCGGCTATCCCATCTGGTTTGGTACATACGCCTTGCCGATGGCTTCACTGGTAAAACAGACGGACTTTTCGGGTAAGAAGATTGTTCCCTTCTGTACCTTTGGGAGCGGTGGTCTGGGAGCTAGTATGAAGGACCTGAAGCAGGCGCTTCCCAAGGCTGAGATCTTGCCGGGCTACGGTGTACGCAATGCCCGCCTTGCCAAGGCTCCTGCCGAAGTAGAGCGTTTTCTTATAGAGAGCGGCTATCTGGAGGGAAAAGTAGAAAAACTGCCGGATTATTCCGCCCAACAACCTGTCACAGCCGAGGATGTGAAGATTTTCGATGCTGCTTGCAGCAACTATCAGTATCCGCTGGGTACCCCTGTAACTGTGGGTAAGCGTACCACTTCGGGCAGTACCGACTATCGTTTCACTGCCCGGAGCAAGGATGCTGGAGGTAATGACATCGAAGCAACTATTTATGTGACGGTAGGCAAGGGTGAGGATGCCAAGCCTGAATTTACCGAAGTGGTGAGATAGTCGAATTATCGGCGTTCTATCAAATGTAAAATGGGTGGAGGCCGCTGTAGAGGCCTTAGATTTTATGACGAAGGTGTGTCAACATTGAGAGATATTATCTTTCATTTTGACACACCTTCTCTCTTTAAAACAGGAATAGCAGGAAATGTGCTGCGTCAGTCCTGGCGTCGATGATCTTATTTCTGCCGATAGCAGACTGTTCCTGTGGCCTGATAGGTAGGCATTACCAATACTTCGGCTATCTGTACGTGGGCAGGGGCTGATGCGGCATAATAGACTACGTCGGCAATGTCGTCACCCGTCAATGGGCGGATACCGTCATATACAGCATCGGCTTTCTGCCTGTCGCCGCGGAAGCGGATGACGGAGAAATTGGTTTCCACCATGCCGGGCTTGATGTTTGTCACTCGCAGAGGCGTATCCACCAGGTCGATGCGCAGTCCGTCGGACAGGGCTTTGACGGCAGCCTTCGTAGCGCAGTAGACGCTGCCGCCGGCATAGGCCGCATCGCCTGCAATGGAGCCGATGTTGATGATATGTCCGCATCCGCGTTCCACCATGCCAGGCACTATCATGCGTGTCATGGCCAGCAGGGCCTTGATATTGGTGTCGATAACCACGTCCCATTCGTCCAGCGAACCTTCGTACTCCTTGTCCATGCCGATGACCAGTCCGGCGTTATTCACCAGCACGTCGATGTCCTTCCACCGGCCTTCGAGGGAATCTATGGCTTGACACATGGCCTGTCGGTCGCGTACGTCGAAGGGCAGTGTGAGCACTTCCACACCCAGCGTAGTGAGTTCTTGTTTCAGGGTTTCCAGCTTTTCGGTGTTCCGTCCGTTCAATATCAGGTTGCTTCCCATGGCTGCAAACTTGCGGGCGCAACCTTCACCGATGCCGCTCGTGGCACCGGTAATAAAGATCAGTTTTCCTTTCATATCTTATTGGTATTGCTTAATGTTTTTTGGGGTAAATGAAGTTATTTCGATTCGTCGAACTGCTTGCGGTGCGAAACAATCTTTTGCATGTTGGCCAGAGCCCATTCCGTCAGTTGGTTGATGTGTGGAATGAGTGAATTGCCGATGTCCGTCAGCCGGTATTCTACTTTGGGTGGCACGACGGGATAGGCTTTTCTGGAAATCAGTCCGTCTGCTTCCAGCGTGCGGAGCGTGCCCGACAGCATTCGGGGAGAGATGTCGGGTATGGCCCGACACAGCTCGTTGAAACGGACTACCTGATGTTCGTTGATGGTAAGCAAGACAAGGAAAGACCATTTGTCGCCGAAACGGGCTATGACGTTGCGTACCGGGCAAAACTCTATGATTGAATTCTTTTCTTCTTTTTTCTGCATGGCCGATAAGTTTGGTGGAGTTTTGCAGGCAAAGCTAATACTTTTTTCCGATTGTATGTCGTGAAGCGGCATGATATTTTTTCGTTTTATTATGCTGACGCAACAGCCTGATTTTCTGCAAAAGAGAGGAAAAGGTTAGTATAGGATGGAAATGTAACTTCTTGATAAATAGATTTTTAATGGATAACTTTGCACTCGAAACAAATGAACCGTTTAAAATAATGTAGTATGAAACAGATTGAGAAAATTGCAGAAGCAAAGAATTTTAGCGCTATCAGCGTAGGCAAACTGAATGAGTTGGGCGAATATGTATTGCAGTTGGGGCCGGATGTGAAAATTCCCGGCAAAGTGTTTGGAGGGGCGGCGTTGCAGGCCACTGGAGCCGAGTTCTCCTTCCAATCGTTTGCTCCCGGGATGGAGACCGGTTTCCTGCACACCCACAAGACCCATGAGGAATTGTATTTCTTCCTCTCCGGCAAGGGTGAGTTTCAGGTAGACGGAAAGATATTTCCGGTGGCCGAAGGTAGTGTAGTAAGGGTGGCTCCCGCCGGACTGCGTTCGGTCCGTAACAAAGGTACGGAACCGCTTGTGATGCTTTGTGTGCAGTACAGGGGAGCTACCTTTACGTCTGAAGATGCGGCAGACGGTGTCATTTCCGATGCCAAGGTAGTCTGGTGACGGGTTGTCAGCCTATTACTACCTCACCGTCGGCTGTCACCTGGTCGCCCCAGGCACCAATGGTTGCGCCTTCGATGGTAATGCCCTCGCGCCCTACTTTCAGTGTGAGCGAGCAACGCTTGCCTCCCTGTAGTTCCGTCTGCTGGGAACCCAATTGCTGGAGTAGGTTGTCGAGGGTTATTTTTTTGCTTTCATTCTGTATGCCAATGGTCAGGCTGATGGCATCCGTAGCCTGCGGTGCCAGGTAGAACGAGGCAGTGTTGCCTGTAGCCTGGTAGTCGCCCGTCTCTTCGTTCACTTTCAGGATTGTTCCCTGAGCAGCATCCACCACGCAGGTAGTTTTGGCTTGGCAGACGAGTGTGAGCGAGCGGATGTCACTGTCTGTATAGCCGTTGCCCGGTACGAAGTTCAGGTTAAGATTGTGTAGGGCATGTCCGAAGGTAAGGCGGACAGTTTCGGCTGTACCGACCGATACCGGTTGTGCCGGTGCCAGCAACAGGTCTTTCTCAGGTGCCGTAAGGGTATTGAATTCGAAGGTTCCATCTTTGACAGTGGTGGGCTGTGGGTAGCAGGCGGCAAATGTCACTTGTTTCACGTCTTCCGGCAAACCCAGTTGGCTCCAGGTGAGGAGGTCCGAGGCATAGGCATAGTTGGCGGTAACTGTTGTTCCGTTCCCGGCTACAAAGATGGACAATCCGTCACCTTTAGCGAAAGTGCCGCTTCCGTTACTGTCGAGCTGTGGTGAACGGGTCTGCGGAGATACGTTGGCTTCGATGTGGATTACTCCGTCTGAGGCGGGCACATTTTCCGGTAATTCATTGGAGCAGGATGCGGCCGTCAGTGATGCGGCCAGCAGTACGTACAGATAATTCTTTTTCATTGTTTTTTATTATTTTTTCGTTCTATTTTTTTGTATCTATTTCGGGGAAGGCAGTCTGCCAGATGTCCTGTCGCAGGTCTACTTGGGTGACGGAGCAGACCGGGGATTTGATGGAGGGTTGCGTTCCGTCATTATAGTCCAGCGGCATGATGTAAGTACCTTGAATGTCTGAATCCGTATAGACTACCTTGTACCTCTTGAGTGAGCCATGATTAGGTTCATCCTCACTTAGGTTATTGTCGCAGAAATATATAAAGGCTACGTTTCCTTCTTGGTCGAATTCTGCTCCCCAAATGGTCATGGCATGAAGTCGGCCGTTAGGACCGGTAAATCCATAGACAGAGAAACCGATGGCGTTGTTTTTGCGGAAAGCGTCCTTTATCCATTGGTTGAAATTTTTTTTGGAGGTATTCTTTATCTCTTTTGCGACAGGTGTATCTTTGGAAAACACTTCATGGAAGTATCCGGGAAATGTTTCGTTATAGCTGTAGTTGAGGTTCGTTTTGTCACCGTTTATGAACCAATTCACACCTCCTGTTTCCCAACTTCCGAGATTGGGGTAACATTGTTTGAAAAAGTTGAACACATCGCTGTGTTGCTGGTCTTGTTCGGTCATTTTCCTGTATTCCTTAGGGCAAGGTTCACCGCCATACTTCTTTTCGTAGGCTTCGACGTATGGACGACAGCCACCAGTGTATCAGGTTGGAGGCAGTTGCTGCCCAGCACATTTGTCCGTCTCCATCGTAGTTGAAGGTCTTGTTGCAGTCGAACCAGCCACAGCCTTCTTTCCATGTCAGGTAGTTCACCTCGTTGGGTAAATCAATTTTCTCATAATCATAACGCAACCATTCTCCTTCCGCAAATTCACTTGCCCATACCGGGTAGGTCTTGATGTTTTCTTTTCCGGGAAATACAGGTGAACTGATGCCATATACCCATAATTTCTGGTTACAGAAGTCCAGGTCCACTTCTTCTCCGGGTTTCAAAGTCAGGTTCAGCTGGGTCTGCATGCCGGGCAGAAAATTCTGTATGCTTGCGTTGAGCGGATATACGACGCTTTTTCCACTACTGGTCAGGCGGAGCAAACCTTCTGTACCATGATAGACAGAGGCATCCTGGGGCAGGATAATAGCCGTATAGGTAGTGGCGTTTTGCTTCAATGGGGTTATCCAGTTTATGGTATGGTCATCGTTCGGTATAACGGTACCATTTATTAGGGAAATGACGCCTTCCGTGCGGCTGCGGACTTCGATTTGGAGGTCGGCGGGGATAGTACCTTTCAGGTTGATGCACAAGCGGTGTAGGGCATGTCCGAATGATAGGGTGGCCGATGACTGCCCGGCAGATACCTCCGTTTGTCCGAAAAGTATGTCAGCCGTTTCGTAATAGTCTATACTGTTCTGGTCTGTCGGCAGGCTGAGGTAGCGAGCGGCATCATCATTGCCGTCGGTCGGCAGGACGGGAAAGAGTGCGGACAGTGACAACGCTTCTTGTCCGTAGTCGCTGCGGTTCAGCGTGGGAGTCCATTGCCCGTTGCTGTATTCCATATCACGGACGGTAGAAGCCTGTCCGGAAGTAATTCTTACTTCGATGCGGTCATTCTCCGAAAAGTTTCCGAGGCCAGTTTCGTCCGTCACGGCACGGGTATTCGAGTCCCATGCCGATTTGGAACAAAACAAATGAAAAGAATTTTCGTTGCCGATAGTGGTGTACTCGTCGGTTTCGTTGCAGGCAGTCCATAGCAGCATGCAACAGGCAGCCATGGAAAATAGTTTTGTAAATTGGGTCATCCTCCTTGTCTGGGTTTTAGTTTCTGCTTTCTAAACACACAGAATGAGGAAATTTTGTTCGATTGAGTGGATAGGAATTTGTCGTTTTTTGTATTTCTTCACAATTGAACGGAAGAATGTAGTGTTGCGCATTATGGAGTGACTACGGATAGAACAAGGAAGGAGGACGTTCGAAAACTTTTGTTGGAACGTCCTCCTTACATGTAACGGGGGCTTCTTTTACAGTTCGATGACCAGCGATTCGCGCGGTGCCATCTTCAGGTCTTCGGAGAAGCTGATGGTGCGGCCTGTCAGAATGTCTTTACCTTGTTTCGCATCCTTCAGGATTTCCTTGTAGAATTTTAGCGGCAGGGTAGTTTCGCTGTCCGTACCGTTCAGCATGACGAATACAGTCTTGCCTTCATACTGGCGGGCGTAGGCATAGACTCCGTGCTGTACCATGAATTGTGTCATACTGCCTTTGGCGATGACGTCGTTACCTTTACGCCAGTTCAAGATAGTCTTGTAGAAATTGTAGCACTCATTTTGCAGATCGGTGCGTCCTTCGGCGGTGAAAGCATTCTGCTTGTCGTTTGCCCATCCGCCGGGGAAGTCGCAACGTACGTAGCCGTCACTCTTGGTCTTCACACCGTTCATCATGATTTCCGTACCGTAGTACAGCTGTGGGATACGGCGTGTGGTGAGCAATAGGGTAGTGGCTTGCTTAAGCATGGCCAGGTTCTGCCCTTCACCCAGGAAACGGTCAGTGTCGTGGTTTTCGATGAAAGCCAGCACACTGGCAGGGTTGGGGTAGAGGAAATCATAGACGAAATTGTTATATACGCGATCCAGTCCCTTGAACCAGGTTTCAGTTTGTTCGTTCTTGGCGATATTTATCTTATCGAAGAAGCTGAAGTCCATCACAGTTTTCAAATTGCTGTTCTTCGGAGCCGAGAGTTTGGAGTCTTTCTGCCACCACGCGGTATAGGCGGGTTCGGTAACCCATGTTTCACCCACGGTGTTGTAATTGGGGTATTCTTCGTTTAGTTCCTTCATCCATTGGCTCATGCTGTCGTAGTCAGCATAGGGGTAGGTGTCCATGCGGATACCGTCGATGTTGGCGTATTCAATCCACCAGAAACTGTTTTGGATGAGGTATCTCAGCACATGCGGGTTCTTCTGGTTGAGGTCGGGCATGGTGGGAACAAACCAGCCGTCGTTCATCTGGTTGAAGTCGTACTGGGAAGTATAGGGGTCAATGTGTGAAGTCAGTTTGAAGGATGTCTGCACAAAGTTGTTCTGATAATCGGAGTTATTGAACCAGTCCTTCGAAGGCATGTCTTTGATCCATGCATGGTCTACACCGCAATGGTTGAAGATCATGTCCATCACAATTTTAATGCCACGTTGGTGTGCCTTGGATATCAGTTGGCGGTATTCTTCGTTGGTGCCGAAGCGGGGGTCTACCTTGTAGTAGTCTGTCGTGGCATAGCCGTGGTAGCTGCCGCCCTGCATGTTGTTTTCCAGTACGGGGGTGAACCACAGGGCCGTCACGCCCAGGTCGGTGAAATAGTCCAGATGTTGCTCGATACCGGCCAGGTCGCCACCGTGGCGGGCATTCGGATCGTTACGGTCTACTTTGGCATCGAGCATGCCTTCCACTTGGTCGTTGTCCGGATTGCCGTTGGCAAAACGGTCGGGCATCAGCAGGTAGAGGGCGTCCGAAGCGTCGAACCCTTTGTGCTCGCAGCCTTTCATGGCGCGTGCTTTCAGCTCATATTCCTGTACGGTCTGCTTCTTGCCCTGGCTGAAGGTGAGTTGCATTTTGCCGGGCTTCACGTCTTTGTCCAGGTTCAAGTATACCAGCAGGTAGTTGTTGCTTTCCAGTTTCACGATACTGCTCACCGATACGCCGGGATAGTCCACCGCGACCCGTGCGTCGCCGATGCCTTCGCCATAGACCATCAGCTGCAGCTCGGGGTTCTGCATGCCTGTATACCAGAAGGGTGGGTCAATTTTGTTGATGTGGGGTGCTGCATAGGCTGTGAGTGACAGCAGCATGGTTCCGAGGAGTGAAAAAACTTTCTTTTTCATGATAGTAATTTTACGGTTGTTTTCGTGTGGCTAAGATAAAACAATTGGCGGAGAAACCCGATGTCTCTCCGCCAGTCACTTTCTTTTATATTATGCAAACGTTTGCTTTCTTGTTACTTGTCGGTTGTCTTGTTTGTCTTTATAACCGTTTCCCCTTGAAAGAAATCATCGACTTTCTTTTTCTTTTTCAAGTCCTCCAGCCACGCTTCGGCTGCATTGTAGCGATTGTTTTCATTGAGGACGACATCGCCTTCTTCTGTCATCTCCTGTGGTTCGTCTTTGCTTCCTTTGGGGCGTGTCTTCAGATAGGCTTCCAGATATTTGATGGTATTGTCAATGTCCTTGAGGTGAAAGTAGGAGGTAAAGGCTGCCTTGTAGAGCACGTAATGGGCTGTCGGATCGTATTTATATTGTTGCATCAACGCCTTTATCTGCTTGTGGGGTTCGGCAGCTTCTTTGCAGCAGTCAGCCAGACCTCTGTAGAGTTTTGCCACGACACTGTCTTGTGGAAATGACAGTCGGATGGCGTCTTCCATATACGTCACACCTTTATCTTTCCAAAGCGTCTTGGAACAGGCTTTTCCCAGGTAATAGAGCAGGTCTATATGTTCGGGAACCTGTTTGCGGGCAGCTTCCAGCAGATCGTGGGCTTCGTAAGGTTCGTTCAGGGCATAGTGGCTGATACCGGCATAATAGCAATTGTAGAACGAGCTGTCTCCTTGTGCCAGTAAAGGGCGGTATCTTTCCAATGCCTTGGCGTATTCCTGGTTCAGACAGTAGGCCTGTGCTTCCAGCCGGTTAACGGTGGCGTTGGTGGTATCCGTTTTCCGATAAGCCTCGCAGGTTTCGATGGCGTAGTCGTAATAGTTGTTCCGTATATAGAGGCTGGCCAGCTTGGAGGCGGCCAGGTAGTCATCCGGATAACGTTCGTGTATCTCCATATAAGCACCTATCTGGATGTTGGGGTCGGAATATAGCCCTTCCAGACTTTGGGCTTTCAGGTGGAGGATCGTAGCTGAGCTGTCCTGTTCGGCCATAGCAGTACTTTCTCCTAAGGCTTCCTGATATTTTCGTAGATTCAGTAACTGGTTGATGTACTGGATGCGGGCGTATTTATGATCTGGTTTCAAGTCCAATACCCGCCGATAGCATTTCAAGGCTGGTTGATATTTTCCTTGAGTCTTGTAGCATTCACCTGCCTCGATGTAAGCCCGCGGGTTGAGTGAGTCCTGTATGGTCAGTAGATGGAATACTTCCAGGGCTTCTTTGTCCCGTCCCAGTTCTTTCAACGCCTTCCCTTTCAGGTAGAGCAGGGGAATGGTAGCGGGCTCTTCTTTCATTAGGTTGAGAGCCTTCTCATAGTCATAATTGCTTATAGCGTCCCGAATGTCTTGTGAGACAGGAATTTGAGCCGAGAGACTGGCTAATACATAGCAGAAAAGAGTGAGGAAAACAATCCGTTTCATATACTTTGGTTTTAATATTTCATGCTAATATATTAAAAATACGAATATTTACGAAATATTCGTGTTATATTTCAGATAGATTAACGGAATGGATTGTTTGTACTTGTATTAAGATAAAGGATGGTTGTGAGGGTATAAACAGAAAGAGGATATGCCGTATGACATATCCTCTTTCATTAATATTACTTCAGCTTTTTACATCAGGAAGCCCAGCAAGATACCTGCGGCTACAGCCGAACCGATGACGCCTGCAACGTTGGGACCCATGGCGTGCATCAGCAGATAGTTGGTCGGGTCATATTCCAGGCCGACAATCTGTGAGATACGGGCTGAGTCGGGTACGGCTGATACACCGGCGTTACCGATAAGCGGGTTGATTTTGTTGCCTTTCTTCAGGAAGAGGTTGAAGAACTTCACGAAGAGTACGCCTGAAGCGGTGGCTATAAAGAATGATGCCGCACCGAGTCCGAAAATCCACAAAGAGTCGGTTGTCAGGAATTCAGACGCTTGTGTAGAGGCACCTACTGTCAGACCCAACAAAATGGTGATGGTATCAATCAGCGGGCCGCTGGCTGTATTGGCCAGACGGCGGGTCACACCACTTTCTTTCAACAGATTTCCGAAGAACAGCATACCCAGCAAAGGCAGACCGGATGGTACCAGGAAGCATGTCAATAACAAACCGATGATGGGGAACATCACTTTCTCCGTGTGAGAAACTACACGAGGCGGTTTCATGCGGATCAGACGTTCGTGCTTTGTGGTCAGCAGACGCATGACGGGGGGCTGGATAACCGGCACCAGTGCCATGTAAGAGTAGGCTGATACGGCGATGGCACCCATCAGGTTAGGAGCCAGCTTAGACGACAGGAAGATAGCCGTAGGACCGTCTGCACCACCGATGATACCGATGGCACCGGCTTGCATGGGGTCGAACCCGATGGCCAACGCAATCATGTAAGCTCCGAAGATACCAAACTGGGCAGCTGCGCCGATCAGCATCAGCTTCGGATTGGAAATCAGCGCCGAGAAGTCCGTCATGGCACCGATGCCCAGGAAAATGAGCGGCGGATACCAGCCGGATGTCACGCCTTGATACAAAATGTTGAGTACAGAGCCTTGTTCATAGATGCCGACCTGCAGTCCGGCCTCCATGTTGAAAGGTATGTTGCCGACCAGAATACCGAAGCCGATGGGGATAAGCAGCATCGGTTCGAACTCCTTGGCGACGGCCAGGTAGATGAAGAACAGACCCACCAAAATCATGATGAGGTGTCCCGCTGTGGCGTTCGCAAAACCAGTATAGGTCCAGAAGTCGGCAAGGTTGTTTCCAATAAAATCTATAAATTCTCCCATATTATTCGATGATTACGAGGTCAGTACCTTCGAGAACAGAGTCCCCTTTGTTTACATTGATGGCGGTCACCTTTCCGTCACGGTCGGAGTTGATGTTGTTTTCCATCTTCATGGCTTCCAGGATGATGATAGTCTGGCCTTTCTTCACCGTATCACCGACGTTCACCTTGATTTCAAGGATGACACCGGGCAGCGGTGACTTCACGCCCGACTTGCCGGCAGAGGCGGCGGCGGGTTTCACCACTTGCGTGGTTGGTGCGGCCGGTGTGGTGGCGGCTTGTCTTACGACGGGCTTGATGACGGTAGCTTTGGGTTGAGGCGCCTTCTCCATTTCTACCTGGTAGTGGGTGCCGTTCACTTCAACGTGGGCAATGTTGCCTTCAATGTCTCCAATGACTACTTTGTAGGGGTTGCCATTGATTTTGTATTTATATTCTTTCATTGTTCAGTCTGTTAAGGGTGATGTTACTTTTTATGCGGTGTCTCGCGCAGGGTATATATCTTCGAGCTCCACGGCGAGTAGCTGCGTTTCACGCGGGTGATGGTCAGTACGGTCTCCTCCACGTCGTGTACGTCGCTCTGCATCTCGTGCAGGGCCATGGAGATGGCGGCGAATACTTCGCCCGGAGCCTGGCCGAGTTCTTTTTCCTTGGCTTCTGCCTTGTCCGTAATGCCTTTGGCGGCCATGGCTCTCTTCCGGCTCATGGCTACCGAGGCCTTGCCGATAAAGCGGAAGGAAACGTAGAGCAGGATGAGGCCCACGAATACCACCAGCATGGCTGTGATAGCCATACCGATGCCTATGCTGTCGTGTTGCTCGAATTTCTCCATCTTCACGTTCTTGTCCAGCGTCTTGTTGTTGGTGCTGGGCGTAACGTATTTTTCGGGTGACTCGTCTTTCACTTCCCAATTGGCGGAAGCATCGTCCACACGGGCATACGATTGGTCGGCTTTCAGCAAACCGGCAGGGACGGTGATCTCGTCCAGCAGTTTCTTCCCGGAATCATACAGGCCTATCCAGTTAGAACTTTCTTTATCCAACAGGAAATTGGTGTGGAAGGTACCGCGGTTGGGTTTGTTGTCCGCCCAGAACAAGGCGTGCTGGCGCGGTGCGATTTTGGTCAGCACGTCGCCTTTGGGAATGAAATACACGGCCGTGTCGCCGGGCTGGCTGGAGTGCTTCAGGTAGCATCCTGCCAAGTCGGCCGAGCCGTATGACTGGTTGAATATTTCTATCCACGCGCTTTGTACGCCGTAGTCGTCCTGGAAATTGGTCTCGTTGTCTACCAGCACTTCGTTCAGTATCAACTTGCTTTCCCCTTCGACTCCGCATGAGGAGCAAATCCCCAACGTCAGCAGCAATGAAAAGAATATTCCTATGTTCACTTTTCTCATTGTAATGTTCTTTATAAGTTAGGAATTAGAGAGGAATGTTGCCGTGCTTCTTGGCCGGGTTCGTCAGCTTCTTGGTCTGCAGTTGCTGCAGGGCACGGATGATGCGGAAGCGCGTGTTGCGCGGTTCGATGACATCATCGATGTAGCCATACTTGGCCGCATTGTACGGGTTGGCGAACAGCTTGGTGTATTCGGCTTCCTTCTCTGCCAGGAATTCGGCCGGATTTTCATGCTCTTTGGCTTCCTTGGCGTATAGTACCTCTACGGCGCCCGCACCGCCCATCACGGCAATTTCAGCCGTAGGCCAAGCGTAGTTCATGTCGCCGCGCAGCTGCTTGCAGCTCATCACGATGTGCGAACCGCCGTAGGATTTGCGCAGGGTGACGGTTACCTTGGGCACGGTGGCTTCGCCGTAGGCGTAAAGCAGCTTGGCTCCGTGCAGGATGACACCGTTGTATTCCTGGCCTGTGCCCGGCAGGAAGCCCGGTACGTCTACCAGTGAAACGATAGGAATGTTGAAGGCATCGCAGAAGCGGACGAAGCGTGCGCCTTTGCGTGAAGCGTTGCTGTCCAGTACACCGGCCAGGTACTTCGGCTGGTTGGCCACGATGCCCACCGACTGGCCGTTGAAGCGGGCGAAGCCGATGATGATGTTCTTGGCATAGTCCTTTTGGATTTCCAGGAACTCGCCGTTGTCCACGATGGCGCCGATGACCTCATACATATCGTAAGGCTTGTTGGGGCTGTCGGGGATTATCTCGTTCAGCGAGTCCTCCAGACGGTCGATGGGGTCGGTGCAGTCAATGTAAGGCGGTTCCTCCAGGTTGTTCTGCGGAATGTAGCTCAACAGCTTGCGTATCAGGGCCAGGGCTTCTTCTTCCGTAGCGGCTGTGAAGTGTGTTACACCCGATTTGGTGGAGTGTACGCTGGCGCCGCCCAGGTTTTCCTGGCTCACGTCTTCGCCCGTCACGGTCTTTACTACTTTCGGGCCGGTCAGGAACATGTATGACGTGCCCTCCATCATCAGCGTGAAGTCCGTCAGGGCGGGAGAGTAAACGGCACCGCCGGCACAGGGGCCGAAGATACCGGAAATTTGCGGGATGACGCCCGAAGCCAGGATGTTGCGCTGGAAGATTTCAGCGTAGCCGGCCAAGGCGTTGATGCCTTCCTGGATGCGTGCGCCGCCCGAGTCGTTCAATCCGATGACCGGTGCGCCCATCTTCATGGCCTTGTCCATGATGTGGCAGATTTTCAGAGACATGGTCTCGGACAATGAACCGGCTGATACGGTGAAATCCTGCGCGAAGATATACACCAGGCGGCCTTCGATGGTTCCGCAACCGGTTACTACGCCGTCGCCGGGGTAGTGCTTCTTCTCCATGCCGAAGTTGGTGCAACGGTGTTCAACGAACATGTCCATTTCTTCGAAGCTTCCTTCGTCCAACAGCATGGCTATACGCTCACGGGCTGTATATTTACCTTTTTCGTGTTGCTTGGCAATAGCCTTTTCGCCACCGCCCTGACGCGCTACGGCGCGACGGTCGATAAGCTCTTTGATTTTCTCTAATTGATTGCTCATCGTTATTAGAATTTTAGTAATGTATGATTTTGGGTTAGTTACAAGTTACGTGCTACAAGTTACAAGTCTCAACGGTTGTATAAAACTTACTCGTCACTTGTAGCCTGTAGCTCGTCACTCTTTTATTCCGGTTTCTCGCAAAGTTCCGTCAGTACACCCAGCGTGGATTTCGGGTGCAGGAAAGCGATGTGCAGTCCTTCGGCACCTTTACGCGGAGCCTTGTCTATCAGGCGGATGCCGGCAGCTTCGGCCGATGCCAGTGCATTGGCCACGCCGTCTTCGATGGCGAATGCCAGGTGGTGCATGCCGCCGTTACCGTTGTTCTTTTCGATAAATTTGGCGATGGTGCTGTCCGGTGAAGTCGGTTCCAGCAGTTCGATTTTTACTTCACCCACTTTCAGAAAGGCCGTTTTCACTTTCTGGTCCTCGACAGTCTCGATGTTGTAACACTTCAGACCCAATACGTTCTCGTAATACGGCAGGGCTTCTTCGATGCTCTTTACGGCAATGCCCAGATGCTCAATGTGTGAAATCTTCATAACTTTATTTTTTTAATCGTAGGTTATACTTTAAAACATGCTACAAAGAAAGCGAATTCTTGCCGAATAGAGAAATATTTCCGCAATTAATTTAAGCGGGCAAGTTCTCCTTTTACGTTGTGAAAGTCCCTTGGAAGTATGGAAGGCTGCAGTCTGATTGTCACATTTTTCGTGTCGTAAATTAAGTAGTAGCTTTAATGGTATAAGATGTTTGCTTTCTCCGTTTTTATCTGTACTTTTGTCTGCAGAAACGGAATAAAAACACGTATTATGTCACATTTGGCTACATTGATCAGCGACCTGGCCTTGATATTGGTTTGCGCGGGGCTGATGACGCTGCTGTTTAAGAAACTCAAACAACCCTTGGTGCTGGGGTATGTCGTGGCGGGCTTTCTGGCCAGTCCGCACATGCAATACACGCCTTCGGTAATGGATACTGCCAACATTCAGACGTGGGCCGATATTGGTGTTATCTTCCTGCTTTTTTCGCTGGGACTCGACTTCAGCATCAAGAAGATTGCCAAGGTGGGCGGGGCGGCCATCATTGCTGCCTGTACCATCATTTTCTGCATGATTTTGCTGGGTATGGCTGTCGGCTCGGGTTTCGGATGGAAGCGGATGGATTGCCTCTTTCTGGGCGGTATGATTGCCATGTCGTCCACCACTATTATATACAAGGCTTTCGATGACATGGGCTTGCGCAAGAAGCAGTTTGCAGGCTTGGTGCTCAGTGTACTGATTCTGGAAGATATCCTGGCCATCGTTCTGATGGTGATGCTTTCGACGATGGCCGCCAGTCACAATTTCGAGGGAGCTGAGATGATGGAGAGCATTCTGAAGCTGATGTTCTTCCTGGTATTGTGGTTCGTGGTGGGCATCTACCTCATTCCGGGTTTGTTGAAGCGTTGCCGCAAGCTGATGAGCGACGAAACGCTGCTGATTGTCTCGCTGGGGCTTTGCTTTGCCATGGTGGTCATCGCTTCGCAGACGGGATTTTCGCCTGCCTTCGGTGCCTTTATCATGGGTTCCATTTTGGCAGAAACGGCCGAGGCCGAGTCCATCGAACGGCTGGTCAACCCGGTCAAGGACCTGTTTGGTGCCGTGTTTTTTGTATCGGTAGGCATGATGGTCGATCCCGGCATGATTGTCCAATATGCCGTTCCTATTCTTGTCATCACGCTGGCTGTCATTGTGGGGCAGGCCGTTTTCGGTACCTTGGGCGTATTGCTTTCAGGGCAGCCGTTGAAGATGGCCATGCAGTGCGGCTTCAGCCTGACACAGATCGGTGAGTTTGCCTTCATCATCGCTTCGCTGGGCGTGTCGCTCAAGGTTACGAGCGATTTCTTGTATCCGATCGTTGTGGCGGTGTCGGTCATTACCACTTTCCTTACTCCTTATATGATCCGATTGGCAGAACCTGCTTCCAACTTCGTGGACAGTCATCTGCCCAAGCGCTGGCACATGTGGCTCGACCGTTATGCCAACGGTTCGCACACGGTGAATCATGAGAGCTTGTGGAAGAAGCTGATTATTGCGCTGGTCCGCATTACGGTGGTCTATTCCATTGTCAGTGTGGCTGTCGTGGCGATTGCTTTCCGCCTGCTGGTACCTCTGCTGCGTGAAGCTCTGCCGGGTATTTGGGGTTCGCTGACGGCGGCTGTCATCATCATTCTCTGCATTTCTCCCTTTCTGCGTGCCATCATGATTAAGAAGAACCATTCAGTCGAATTTACGACTTTGTGGAAAGAAAGCCGTTCCAATCGTGCTCCGCTGGTGGCCACTGTTGTATTGCGCATTTTGGTAGCTGCAGGTTTCGTGATGTTTGTCATCGGCGGATTGTTTAAGCTGTCCATCGGTTTGGTGTTTGGCGTGGCGGCTTTGTTGCTGGTGTTGATGATTATATCGCGCCAACTGAAGAAACAGTCTATCCTGATAGAACGCACTTTCTTTCAGAACCTGCGCTATCGTGACATGCGGGCGGAGTACATGGGCGAGAAAAAACCTGAATATGCCGGTCGTCTGTTGTCGCGCGACCTGCACTTGACGGATTATGTGATACCCGCCGAGGCCGATTGGGCCGGTCGGACGTTAGGGGAGTTGAAGTTCGGCAGCAAGTATGGAGTGCATGTCGTCTCCATCCTGCGTGGCAGGCGGCGTTTCAACATTCCTGGTGCCGACGTACGTCTGTTTCCACAGGACAAGATTCAGGTGATTGCTACAGACGAGGAACTGGCGGCTTTCAGTAAAGACATGGAGCAGGCGGCTGCACTCGATACGGATGTGGTTGAGAAGAGCGAAATGATTCTCCGTCAGTTCAAGATAGACGACGATTCTCCCTTCCTTGGGCAGACGCTTCGTGAAGCAGGCATTCGGGAGCAGTACCATTGCCTGATTGTAGGGGTGGAGCGTGGCGATGAAACCCTTCATGCCCCCGATCCTCACGAGCGTTTCATGGTCGACGATGTGGTGTGGGTAGTGGGTGAGAATAACGATGTCTATAGGCTGGTGAACAGTAGCGCCGAGACGGAAGATGATTAATCCGTGAGGGGCTGTAACAAAATGAGAAAGTACTAATCTATTGTCATTCCGCACTTGATGCGGAATCTATATTCTGCCTGTTGCCGGTAAGGCAATGGATCCCGGCTCGAGGCCGGGATGACGTTGCATTTACTTCCTTTTTCTAATTCGATACATTCTTTACAGACAGCCTTTCCTTAGATTTTCCCTAAGATTTTGTCCATTACCCAGTTGGTCAGTGTGGCACTTTCGCCATCGCAGGTGCAGACCGACTTGCCCAGCAGGTGGTCTACTACGGCTTGGATGAGTGGTTGTTGGACGTAAACAGGGTTTTCGACCGGAATTTCTTCGCGTCCTCTTTCTGTATGGAGGGCAATGGGATCGTAGGTGAAGACCGAAAAGCAGATCATGCCTTTGTCTCCGATGATTTCGATGCGGTCTTCACGGGCGGAGTCATGAGCCACGAAACACCACGAGCCGCTTCCCACCAAGCCGCTGTCAAACTGAAAGCAGGCACTGATGGTATCTTCGGCCTGATAGAGCCCGCCACGGTTGCTCTTGAATCCGCTGGCTTCAAGGATGTATCCGAAGATTTCCTGCAGGAGGTCTATCTGATGAGGGGCCAGGTCGTAGAAATATCCTCCCCCGGCAATGTCGGGCTGTACGCGCCACGGCAAGTTCTCGCGGTTGTAGTCCAGGTTGCGCGGAGGTTGTGCGAAACGTATCTGGATGTTGATGACGTTGCCGATGGCACCTTCTTCCACGAGCGATTTCACTTTCTGGAAGTAAGGTAGATAGCGACGGTAGTAGGCCACGAAGCAGGGAACGCCTGTCTCTTGGGAGATGCGGTTGATGCGGCAGCATTCTTCGTAGGTGACGGCCATTGGTTTTTCGATGTAGACTGGCTTGCCGGCCTTCATGGACATGATGGCATAGGTGGCGTGCGAGGAAGGGGGAGTGGCGATGTAGACGGCATTGACATCTTCGTCGTCAATCAGTTCCTGGGCATCGTCGTACCATTTGGGTATGTTGCGTTCCTGGGCATAGGCTTTGGCTTTGGCACCGTTGCGGCTCATAACGGCCACCACTTCCGATCCTTCTATCTTCTGAAAGGCAGGGCCGCTTTTGTATTTGGTCACTTCTCCGCAACCGATGAAGCCCCATCTGATTTTTTCTCTTTTCATTGTATAAGACGTTTTAGGGTTCAGTTACAATTACAATTACAGTAGTTATTCATCGTCTTCGCTGTCGTCAAAATCAAATTCGAAATCGAAGTCGTCCATAAATTCGGGTGTGGTAAATTCTTCAAGGCTGCGGCGGTCTTTCTTGGTGGGGCGGCCTGTACCTTTGGCCCGATTGACAAAGCCGCTGACGCGGCTCATTTCCAGCAATTCATATTGGTCGGGAGTTGTGACATTCTCCATCATTTCAAATACCAGCTTGGCTCCGACCCGCTTCTCGATAGGCTGGAGGACCTTGAACGAATAGGTGACTGGCGGTTTGCGCACCTGCACGATGTCGCCCGGCTTCACCATGCGGGCGGCTTTGGCCTGGGCACCGTTGATGCTGATGCGGCCTTTCTTGCAGGCTTCGGCGGCGATGGTGCGTGTCTTGAAGATGCGTACCGCCCACATCCATTTGTCTATTCTTGCGTCGTTCATTTCTTGTTGAATTGGTTCATGGTGATGTCGATACCTGCCAGGCAGAAGCTTTTCACGATTTCGCCGGCGGTTTTCAGGCGTTCGGGCATGGTCTTCCAGTCTTCGTCCGTGAAGTGTCCCAGTACATAGTCTATCTGGCCTCCGCGTGGAAAGTCGTTGCCGATGCCGAAGCGCAGGCGGGCATAGTTTTGCGTGCCCAGCGTGGCGGCAATGTGCTTCAGTCCGTTGTGGCCGGCGTCGCTCCCTTTTCCTTTCAGGCGCAGGGTGCCGAAGGGAAGCGACAGGTCGTCGACTACAATCAGCGTGTTCTCCAGCGGGATGTTTTCCTTTTGCATCCAATAGCGCACGGCGTTTCCGCTGAGGTTCATATAGGTGGACGGCTTGAGCAGCAGCAGCTGGCGTCCCTTTATCGACAGGGTGGTGGTGAAGCCGTAACGTCCGTCCTTGAAGGTGGCGCCTGCTTCTTGTGCCAGGGCGTCTACCACCATGAAGCCGATGTTGTGGCGGGTTTCGTGATATTCGGGGCCTATGTTCCCAAGGCCTACGATCAGGTATTTCATCTTGTTTTCAAATTTGCAGGGGAAGGAAAAGCATTGCTTTCCTTGGCGTATCCCATTGTTTTCCTTCAGGCATTCCACCGTTTTCCTTGGAGAAGCTTCGTGGTATGTCCGAGAACCGATAAAAAAGTACGCGGATTATCGCAGATTTCCGCGGATTGTGTAATTCAAATCTGCGTCTCTGCGTTAATCCGCGTACCTTATGAGGATTGTCCCTTTTTCAGGGCAGCACTTTTATTGGTTGTTTGCGGCGGCAGCACCTCTTGCGGCACGTGTCAGCTTAACGGCGCAAACCACAGCTTCCTTGGCGTTCAGCAGCTCCAGACCTTCGTAGCTCAGTTCGCCAACCTTTACTGTCTTGCCCAGACCCAGGTGAGATACGTTTACCACCAGTCTTTCGGGGATGACGTTGTAGAGGGCTTTCACTTTCAGCTTACGCATCTGAAGAGCCAGCTTACCACCGGCCTTCACACCTTCGGCCAGACCTTCGAGCTGAACGGGAACTTCCATGACGATGGGTTTGCTTTCGTCAATCTGATAGAAGTCTACGTGCAGGATGGTGTCTTTTACAGGGTGGAACTGGATATCTTTCATGATGGCGTTGTATTTCTTGCCGTCGATAACCAGGTCTACTACATAGATGTGCGGCGTGTAAACCAAGTTGCGCAGACCGTCGGCGGGTACGGTGAAGTGGATGTTTTCACCACCACCATAAAGTACACAGGGTACACCGTTGTCTTTACGAATGGCCTTCAAGGCTCTTGCTTGTTCCGAAGAACGTTCTGCAATGGTTCTTGCAGTTCCTTTTACTTCAATTGATTTCATTTGGATTAATGTTTTTGTGTTACTCTAAATTAAGTAATTGTTTTTGCTTAATTCACCATCACACGATGCGGCTTGGCCACACATGCTGTAAAAAAGCGGTGCAAAAGTACTGCTTCTTTTTGAATTATCAAAGGGTTGCGGTTAAAAATCGATGTCAATCTTGATTTCGTCGTCCAGCGCCGAGGCGGATGTCTCGTCCTTGGCTGCTGTTGGCGTACCCTCCTGCAGGTTTTCTTTTTCCGCATAGCGGGGAGCGACGTGATATCCCTGCTGGCTTTGGATGAAGTGGATGGATTGCTCCAGTCCGTTCATGAACTTGTCAAAGTCTTCCTGATAAAGGAAAATCTTGTGCTTTTCGAAGCTGACTTGTGAATCCTCTCCTTCGCCGCTGACGATTTTCTTGCTCTCCGTGATGGCAAGGAACATTTCGTCTTTTCTGTTTTTCTTTACGTCCAGATAATAAATGCGTTTTCCAGCCTTGATGGCCTGTGAAAATACTATTTCCTTGTCGTTAGACTCTCCTCCGTTTTTCTTTTTCCACTCTTCTTCCATAATCTACTACTTTATATATAATAAAAAAGGTCTGATGTTATGTTTTCCCAATTTTTGGTTTCGGGGGTCAAAATTGACGATTTTTTTTCAACTGTCAAAAGAAAACGGGCGGATTATCAACTTCTGCAATAAAAAAAGCGATTTATTTATGTCAAGTCATTAAAAATGCCTACTTTTGTGCCCTGTTAAACAACCGTATTTACTGAACACATTATGATTAACAGAGTTCTTATTCGTCTTAAGATTATACAGATTGTATATGCTTATTATCAGAACGGCAGTAAAAATTTGGACTCAGCGGAGAAAGAGTTGTTCTTCAGCCTTTCCAAGGCTTATGACCTGTACAACTACCTGCTGATGCTGATGATGGCAGTGACGAACTATGCGCAGAAGCGCATTGCGGCCGGCAAGGCCAAGCTGGCTCCTACGCCGGAGGATTTGCACCCCAACACCAAGTTTGTGGAAAACAAGTTTATCGCCCAGCTGGAGGTGAACAAGCAGTTGCTCGACTTCATGTCCAACCAGAAGCGCTCGTGGGACAACGACGAAGATTTCGTGAAGGGCCTTTACGAAAAAATTACGGCTTCAGACATCTATAAGGAATACATGGCTTCAGACGACCGTTCGTATGAAGCCGACCGTGAATTGTGGCGCAAGCTCTACAAGACTTTCGTCTTCAACAACGCCGACCTCGACGCTCTGCTCGAAGACCAGAGTCTGTATTGGAACGACGACAAGGAGATTGTCGACACCTTTGTGCTGAAGACCATCAAACGCTTCGACGAAAAGAACGGAGCCGACCAGCCCCTGTTGCCTGAGTTCAAGGACGACGAGGATCGCGAGTTTGCCCGCCGCCTGTTCCGTCGTACCATCCTGAACTGCGACTACTACCGTCATCTCATCAGTGAGAATACCCGCAATTGGGATCTGGATCGTGTGGCTTTTATGGACGTCATCATCATGCAGTGCGCGTTGGCCGAAATCCTGAGCTTCCCCAACATCCCTGTCAGCGTGTCGCTGAACGAGTATGTGGACATTGCCAAGGTGTACAGCACGCCCAAGAGCGGCAGTTTCGTGAACGGTACGTTGGACGGAATTGTTAATCAATTGAAAAAAGAGGGCAAGTTGTCGAAAAACTGATAACTTTGTCCGACACTAATTAAAAACTAACAGAAGAACCTTTATGAATTTAATGACCGTATTTCTCTTGCAGGCTTCCGTATCGGGAGGCGGTGCTGAATGGACGTGGATCATGCTGATTGCCATGTTTGCCATCATGTATTTCTTTATGATCCGTCCGCAGAACAAGAAACAGAAAGAAATTGCCAATTTCCGCAAATCACTTCAGGTTAACCAGAAGGTAATTACTGCCGGTGGCATCCATGGCGTGATTAAGGAAATCAACGATAACGATGTAATACTGGAAATCGCTTCGAACGTCAAGATCCGTATCGACAAGAATTCTATCTTTGCCGCCGCAGCCGATGCCAACGGCAGCCAGGCCGGTAAATAATCTAAAGTGAAGGCTCATGTTCGAACAGAGGAACATAAAGCGGCTTTATATAAGAATCAGAAAACAGACAAAGGACTTCCTGCTCAGTGACAAGAGCCGGGAGTTCTTTGTTTTTTTGGTTTTCTTCTTCATCGCGGCCGGTTTCTGGCTGTTGCAGACCCTGAACAACGACTACGAAACGGAATTTTCCGTCCCTGTACGTCTGAAGAACGTGCCCGAGGACGTGGTCATCACTTCGGAACCCGTTTCAGAATTGCGTGTAAGGGTGCGCGACAAGGGAACTGTCCTGCTCAACTACATGCTGGGCAAAAGCTTCTATCCCGTTACCCTCGACTTCTCCGAGTACAAGTCGGGCAATACCCACGTCAAGATACTCACCTCGCAGATCCAGAAGAAGGTAACGGCCCAGCTGAACGCCTCCACGACCCTGCTCTCTATGAAGCCCGATACCTTGGAATACTATTATTCTACGGGCGAATCCAAATGGGTGCCTGTCAGGCTGCAGGGGCGGGTAGAGGCCGGCCTGCAATACTATCTGCCCGATACCGTCTTTACTCCCGACTCTGTAAGGGTATATGCCCCGGCCGGTGTGCTGGATACCATCACCGCAGCCTATACGCAGGCCTTGCAGCTGGAGAACATTACCGATACCCTTCGTCGTCAGGTCAGTTTGGAGGTACGGCGGGGAGTGAAGTATGTGCCTGCTTCGGTCAACCTCATGCTGCCGGTAGACATGTATACGGAGAAAACGGTGGAAGTGCCTTTGAAAGGCATCAACTTCCCGGCGGGCAAGGAGCTGAGAGCATTCCCTTCCAAAGTGCAGATTTCTTTCCAGATCGGCGTGGGGCGTTTCCGTCAGGTCACGGCCGACGACTTTCATCTGGTTGTTTCATACGAAGAGCTGGTTGGTTTGGGCGACAACAAGTATACGGTTAAGCTGAAGAAGCTGCCCGAGGGGATCAGTCATGTACGGTTCAACCCCGAGCAGGTAGATTTTCTGATAGAACAGGTAGGTACATCGGATTATGGCAGCTATTAGAATCGGAATTACCGGCGGCATCGGCAGTGGCAAGAGTGTCGTGTCCCGTCTGTTGGAGTTGATGGGTGTGCCGGTCTATATCTCGGATATCGAGACCCGTCGGCTGATGGTGGAAGATGTTCAGATCCGTCGGGAACTGGTTTCTCTTTTGGGAGAGGACGTTTATCAGGGCGGTCGGCTGAACAAGCCTTTGCTGGCCTCCTATCTGTTTGGCAGTGCTGCTCATGCCGCCCGTGTGAACGGCATTGTCCATCCGCGGGTCAAGGACGATTTCCGCCGCTGGTGTCGGTTGCATGTTTCCGACAGATGGGTTGGCATGGAGTCGGCCATCCTGTTGGAAGCCGGTTTCCGTCGGGAAGTGGATGTAGTGGTCATGGTCAGTGCTCCCCTCGAAGTGCGCATCCGTCGGGCCATGGAGCGCGATGCTTCCTCGCGCGAGTCGATAGAACAGCGCATTCGCAGCCAGATGGACGATGGGGAGAAGTGCCGCTTGTCCGACTTTGTCATTGTGAACGATGGCGAAAAGCCCCTGATACCACAGGTTTTGTCCCTAATTTCTTCACTATCTAAAAATATTGATTACCTTTGTCGCCGCGAATGAAGCCTGCGGGTCGCCGGTCCGGCAGGACGATTTCAGGCATTACCTAATTTATTTTTGTAACATTCAAGTTTAAATAGAACAAGACTATGTTAAAGACTATTTTGTCTATTTCTGGGAAGCCCGGTTTGTACAGACTGATTTCCAGAGGAAAGAATATGTTGATTGTAGAGTCGGTTGCCGACAAGAAGCGCCTTCCGGCCTACGGCAACGAGAAAATCATCTCCTTGGGCGACATTGCCATGTATACCGATGGCGACGATGTTCCCTTGCAGCAGGTTCTGCAGGCCATGAAAACCAAGGAGAACGGTGCGGTGGCCGCTTTGGATGTCAAGAAAGCGTCTGCCAAGGAGCTGGGTGCCTATCTGGCCGAAGTACTTCCCAACTACGACCGCGACCGCGTGCATGTGTCCGACATCAAGAAGCTGATTTCCTGGTACAACCTGCTGGTTAATGCCGGTTTGACTGATTTTGAGGAAGAAGCTGCAGAAGAGGACGCTGCCGAAGAAAAATAGAAAGAGGATCAACCTCATATTTTCTTCTTTTTTAAGTGAAGGATGTCAGGGGAATATCGTTTCCCTTGGCATCCTATTTTTATTTTTGGGAGGTCAAAGAATTCATTTAAATCATTATTGTTCATTATGACCTCATTCAAGTTAAAATTTCGTCCTTCCACCGTGTCAGGCAAGGAAGGTACCTTGTTTTTCCAGTTGATCCATCGCCGGATTTCCCGGGCCATTTATACGGATTGCCACATCCGGCCCGACGAGTGGGATGGCATGGCTTCCTTTGTCCGGATTGTCGGTACGCCTGCCCGTCAGTCCCAGCTCGGGCTGGTGGTTTCCCGGGTCCGTTGGTTTGCCCGGCAGCTCGCGGCCATTGTGGCGGAAAAAGAGGCCGTCGGGCTTCCCTATACCGCCGACGACGTCGTGTCGGCTTTCCACAGCCTGCCTCCTTGTCAGACCTGGTTCGGTTTCATCCGTACCGTTGCTGCTCAGAAAGCCCAGGCGGGCCGTTGGGGTACGGCCAAGACATACCGTGACGCCTTGAACAGCTTTTCGTCCTTCCGTCGGGGCGAAGACCTGCCCCTCGATGCGTTGGACGGCGAACTGATTTCCCGGTACGAATCCTGGCTGAAGGGGCGTGGGCTGAAGCTCAATTCCTCCTCCTGCTACCTGCGCACGCTCCGTACGCTCTACCGCAAGGCGGTCGAGCTGGGCCTGACCCCCGGCAGAGATATTTTCCGTCATGTCTTCACCGGCTTTGCCCGTACCTCCAAGCGGGCCATTCCGTTGGAGTCCGTTCGTTCCATCCGGCTTCTTCCCCTTCCATCCGGTTCGTTTCTGGCCTTTGCCCGCGACCTTTTCCTGTTGAGCATCTATTTGCAGGGCATGTCGTTTGTCGATCTGGCCTATCTGCGGAAGACCGACATCCGCAGCGGTCAGTTGCAGTACAGTCGCCGGAAGACACGCCAGACCCTGAGCATCGGTTGGGAGCCCTCCATGCAGGCCATTGTAGACGCGTACGCCCGTCATACGGCCGGCAGTCCCTATCTTTTGCCCATCATCACCCGTCAGGACGGTACGGAGCGCCGCCAGTACGAACGGGTGGAGCACCACGTCAACCGCTGTCTGAAGAAAATCGGCGGGATGGTGGGCTTGCACATTCCCCTCACCACCTACGTAGCCCGCCACACCTGGGCCAGTACGATGCGCGACCTCGGTTACGACCTTTCCATTGTCAGTACGGGTTTGGGGCACGAGAGTCTGAAGACCACCCAAATCTACTTGTCTACCATCGACACCGCTGCCGTATGCCGGGCCAACAGGAAGATGATTGGAGCCATCGTTGGGTCATGATA